>CXWL01001067.1_pt1 | contig 40400 bp, 31 predicted proteins | sample 590931 | NCBI WGS metagenome assembly CXWL01 (sample SAMEA3498368, study PRJEB10139) | groundwater metagenome | biome: water well; material: biofilm material | place: Germany | collected 2015-04-27 | reverse complement strand
GCCCCACTCGCTCGTCGGATCTCCGCTCTCCAGTGCCTTCAGCGCCGAGCCCCGGATGATCGGGATGTCGTCGCCCGGAAAATCGTAGGACGACAGAAGCTCCCGAACCTCGAGCTCCACCAGGTCCAACAACTCCTCGTCGTCGACCATGTCGCACTTGTTCAGGAACACCACCATCGCCGGCACACCCACCTGACGCGCCAGCAGAATGTGCTCTCGCGTCTGAGGCATCGGGCCGTCCGCCGCCGACACCACCAGGATCGCGCCGTCCATCTGCGCCGCTCCCGTGATCATGTTCTTCACGTAGTCCGCGTGACCCGGGCAGTCCACGTGCGCGTAGTGACGCTTCGCGCTCTCGTACTCCACGTGCGCCGTCGCGATCGTGATCCCACGCTCACGCTCCTCCGGAGCCTTGTCGATCTGATCGAATGCCACGAAGCTCGCCCATCCCTTCGACGACAACACCCGCGTGATCGCCGCCGTCAACGTCGTCTTCCCGTGGTCCACGTGACCGATCGTCCCAATGTTCACGTGCGGCTTCGACCGCTCGAACTTTGCCTTGCCCATGGTCCGTCTCTCCTGATCCTGATCGAAAGTCGAAGAAGGTTCGTGGGTTAGCCCGCCGCCTTGGCGACGATCTCTTCACTGACCGCCTTGGGCGCCTGCTCGTAGGCCGCGAACTGCATGCTGTAGCTCGCGCGGCCCTGGGACAGCGAGCGCAGGTCGGTGGCGTAGCCGAACATCTCGGCCAGTGGCACCCGCGCCGCGATGACCTGATTGTTGGCCCGCGCCTCCATGTGCTGAATGCGACCGCGCCGCGAGTTGATGTCTCCGATCACGTCGCCCATGTAGTCCTCGGGCGTCACGACCTCGACCTCCATCACGGGCTCCATGAGCACCGGCCGGGCCTTCCTGGCGCCGTCCTGGTAGGCCAGGGAGCCGGCGATCTTGAAGGCGACCTCGGAGGAGTCGACGTCGTGGAAGCTGCCGTCGTAAAGATCGACCTCGAGGCCGACCAGCGGGTAGCCCGCCAGAGGGCCCGTCTCCATAGCCTCGCGGATGCCCTGCTCGATCGGCTTGATGAATTCTCTGGGGATCGAGCCGCCAGTGGTCTTGTTGTTGAAGACGAAATCCGCCTCGTCGGTCGGACGCATCTTGATCTTGCAGTGACCGTACTGGCCGCGACCACCGGACTGGCGCACGAAACGACCCTCGGCGTCCGCCTCGGCCGTGATGGCCTCGCGGTAGGCCACCTGGGGCCGGCCGACGTTGGCGCCGACCTTGAACTCGCGGATCAGGCGATCCACGATGATCTCGAGGTGCAGCTCGCCCATGCCGGAAATGAGGGTCTGGGAGGTTTCGGGGTCGGTGTGGACGCGAAAGGTCGGGTCTTCCTGCATCAACTTGCCGAGGGCCTGACCGAGCTTGTCCTGGTCGGATTTGGTCTTGGGCTCAATGGAAACCGAGATCACGGGCTCGGGGAAGCTCATGGACTCGAGCACGATGGGCGCCTTCGGGTCGCACAGGGTGTCGCCGGTGGTGACACCGCGCAACCCCACGGCCGCCGCGATGTCGCCCGCCCACACCTCGGAGATTTCCTCGCGCTTGTTGGCGTGCATCTTGAGGAGGCGCCCGATGCGCTCGCTCTTGCCCTTGGTGGCGTTTTGTACCGCCATGCCCTGTTCGATGTGCCCGGAGTAGACCCGGAAGTAGGTCAACTGGCCGACGAAGGGGTCGGTCATGATCTTGAAGGCCAACGCCGAAAACGGTTCGTCGTCGGTCGCCTTGCGGGTCATGGGAATCTCGCGGTGGTCGGCGTCGACGCCTTCGACCGGCGGCAGCTCGTAGGGCGAAGGCAGGTAGTCGACGACCGCGTCGAGCAGCGGCTGAACGCCCTTGTTCTTGAAGGCGGAGCCGCAGATGACGGGCTGCAGGCGGCCCGCCACGGTGGCGCGGCGCAGGGCGGCCTTCAACTCTTCGTCGGTGACCTCTTCGCCCGACAGGTACTTCTCGAGGAGCTTGTCGTCGGTCTCAGCGATCGCCTCGACCATGGCCTCGCGGGCCTTGTGGGCCGCGTCGGCGTATTCGGCGGGCACGTCGACCAGATCGTAGTCGGCGCCCATGGTCTCGTCCTTGTACAGGATGCCCTTCATCCGAACGAGGTCGATGATCCCCTTCAGCTGATCCTCGCGCCCCCAGGGCAGCTGGATCACCACCGGCGAAGCGGCGAGGCGCGAGCGCATCATGGCGACGCAACGCTCGAAGTCGGCGCCCACGCGGTCCATCTTGTTGACGAACGCGATCCGCGGGACTTTGTACTTGTCGGCCTGGCGCCACACCGTTTCCGACTGGGGCTCGACGCCCGCGACGGCGTCGAAGCAGGCCACCGCGCCGTCGAGCACCCGCAAGGAGCGCTCCACTTCGGCCGTGAAGTCGACGTGGCCGGGAGTGTCGATGATGTTGATCCGATAGCCGTTCCAGTAGCAGGTGGTCGCCGCGGAGGTGATGGTGATGCCCCGCTCCTGCTCCTGGACCATCCAGTCCATGGTTGCCGCGCCCTCGTGGACTTCGCCGATCTTGTAGTTGACCCCGGTGTAAAACAGGATGCGCTCGGTGGTCGTCGTCTTACCGGCATCGATGTGGGCCATGATGCCGATGTTCCGGTACTTGTCGAGGGATGCTTGCCGTGCCATGGTGAGGTCGATCTCGCTTACGAATCTGTCGGGCGCTGGCGGTTGCCGGCTTACCAGCGGTAATGAGCGAAGGCCTTGTTGGCTTCGGCCATGCGGTGCGTGTCGTCCTTCTTCTTGACCGCGGAACCGCGACCCTCGGAAGCGTCCTGAAGCTCGCCGGCGAGGCGCTGGCGCATGGTCTTTTCGCCGCGAGACTGCGCGACCTGAATGATCCAGCGCATGGACAGCGCGAGACGACGACTAGGCCGCACTTCGACCGGGACCTGGTAGGTCGAGCCGCCGACCCGACGGGACTTGACCTCGACCGCGGGCTTGACGTTCTCGACGGCCTTCTTGAAGACCTTCATCGGGTCGTCGGAGGTCCGCTCGCCGATCGCCGACAGCGCTTCGTAGAGGATGCGCTCGGCGGTGGTCTTCTTGCCGTCGCTCATCAAAACGTTGATGAACTTGGTCACGAGCTGCGAGTTGTAGAGCGGATCCGGCAGGATCTCGCGCTTGGGGACTTCCCGTCTCCTGGGCATGCCTTCGTCTCCCTAACCTTACTTGGGGCGCTTGGCGCCGTACTTGGAGCGACCCTGACGGCGACCGTTGACGCCGACGGCGTCTAGGGTGCCGCGGATGACGTGGTAGCGGACGCCCGGGAGGTCCTTGACGCGGCCGCCGCGGATAAGGACGATCGAGTGCTCTTGAAGGTTGTGACCGACGCCCGGGATGTAGGTCGTGACTTCGATGCCGTTGGTCAGGCGGACGCGCGCCACCTTGCGCAGCGCCGAGTTCGGCTTCTTGGGCGTCTGGGTGTAGACGCGGACGCAGACACCGCGCCGTTGGGGCGAGCGCTGCAGCGCCGGGCTCTTGGTCTTGTATTCGACCCGCTCGCGGCCCTTGCGCACCAGTTGATGAATCGTCGGCATTCCTTCAGCTCTCCTCGATCCGATCTTCCGAACGTCTCGCGTCGACGACGGAGGAAGTGCCCGCGCTGCGGGCGCCGTCGCGCACGAAGCCGGTCTTGGAACCTCTCTCGAGGTTCAGGGCCGGCGGTCTCGATCCGTCGATTCGGTGGTCGCTGCCACCGAGATAGCGCCACGGTCCTGGGGAGGACCCTCGGCGAAGTGAACCCGCGGAGTGTAGACGAGGCCTCAACGGCCGTCAAGCGGCAGATGGAAACCCCGTCGCGACACCGTGTTGGGTCGACAGGGGCGCAGTGTAGGGGTAAGCGAGGGGCGGCGTCAAGCGGATTCTCGCCCTTTCGCCAGCCAGTCCTCTCGGGCTCGCTTCCGCTACGAACCGAGCCGGCGCAGCCACCGGTAGCCGCGAGTCAGCAACGGCGAGCGGAGAAGACGTTGGCGCAACCGCCACGCCAGGGTGCCCTGGAACTCTTCGAGCTGCGCGCGCATGCCGGAACCCAAACCTCGCAGGTAGGCGGCCGTGGCTCGGCTCTCGTCCTCCCCGCTCGGTGCCGGCAGCCTGCGATGCTCGGTGACGACCTGCGCGTAGAGGTCCAGGTAGCGGCCGATCGCCGAGTCGAGCCCAGCCTCGGTACGGATCCGGAGCGACACTTGGACGGCGTCGACGGGATCGTAGCGGGCGAGCTCGGCCGCCACCGCCGCGGCTTGGACGGGGCGAGCGAGGGTGCGCAGTCCAAAGTTGCGGCGGCGCAGGCTGTCCAGATCGGCGCTCGTGACCATCCCCGCGAGCCCGTCCGAGTCGCACACCACTACTGCACAACCCACCGCCATGGCCTCCATCGCCGAGCGACCCTTGGCGAACACCAGGTCGTAGTCGGTGAGCAGCTCCCAGGGTCGGTCGGCCGGGCGACCCGCCGCGAGACCCGCCACCTCGAGCTCGACTCCGGCGCCCCGGCAAGCCGCCCGCAGGGCCGGGAGGTGAGTCGACTCGTCGGCCTGGTTGCTGAACACCAGCGCCCGCCGCGGGCGAAGGGGCAGCGGCGACCGGGGCTGAAACCGAGCGAGGTCGACGAAGTTCAAGATCGTCTCGATTCGCTCCGGGTGAATGCCGCCCTCGAGCTCGATGCGGTCCCTCGTCGCCTCGTCCACCGCCACGTAGCGCCGGATGCGCGGGAACACGAGGGGGGCTTCTTCCCAGGGCAGCCAGCCGTGACAGACGTAGATCGCCGGCACACCGGGGAACTGCAGCAGAGCCGTCAGGGCGTCGAGGTGATGTTGCCCGTGGATCAAGTCCGGCGGCTGTGCCAGCGTGGCGAGATCCGCCACCAACGGGATCGTCGCCCGCCGGAACTCTTCCGCCACGGCCCCCAGCCGCGTCGAGTAGACGATCGGCTGGTGCCCGCGATCGAGAATTCCGCGCGCCAGCTCCAGGGTGACGAGCTCCGTTCCCGCCCGTTTCTCGAGTGCCCGGTGGGTGAAGAGAACCCGCACGGGAGGCACTCTAGCAGTCGCCACGCGGGAAGTTCGCCCTGGTAGAGTCCACCGCGTTCACCCGTCCCAGGAGGTCCCATGGCTCGCCCGCTCCGTCTCGCCTGGCTCCCGCTCGTCGCCGCTTGTCTGGTCCCGGCCACTCTTCTCGCCCAGCCCGAGACCCCGGAGCCGGATCCCCGGGCGGAGGCGATCCGGGCGAAGTACACCAAGTATGAGTACCGGATCCCGATGCGCGACGGAGTGCAGCTGTTCACGGTGGTCTACGTGCCCAACGACGCGGGAGTGGGCGGCAAGACCTACCCGATCCTGATGACCCGGACGCCCTACAGCGTCGGTCCCTACGGGGTCGAGAAGTACCGCGCACGCCTGGGGCAGAGCGAGGGTTTCGAGAAGGAAGGCTTCATCTTTGCCTTCCAGGACGTGCGCGGGCGCTACCTGTCCGAGGGCGAGTTCGTCAACATGCGCCCCCAGATTCCCGCCGAGGGACGCAAGAAGGCGGGTCCGAAGGCCTTCGACGAATCCACCGACACCTACGACACCATCGATTGGCTGCTCGCCAAGGTCTCGGGCAACAACGGCAAGGTGGGCATGATGGGCACGTCCTACCCGGGCTTCTACACCTCCGCCGGGGCCATCGACTCGCACCCCGCCTTGAAGGCGGTGTCCCCTCAAGCGCCCATCGCGGACTGGTTCTGGGACGACATGCATCGGCACGGGGCGTTCAACGTGGTGCTCGCGTTCAACTTCTTCGCCACCTTCGGCCGGCCGCGGCCGGAGCCGACCACCGAATCGCCCGAACGGTTCGACCCCGAGACCGCCGACGGCTACGACTTCTTCCTGAAGCTCGGGCCGCTCAAGCACGCCGACGAGAAGTACTTCAAGGGTGATGTCGCGTTCTGGACCGAGAGTGCCGGCCACCCCAACTACGACGAGTTCTGGCAGAGCCGCAACCTGCTCCCCCACCTGCGCGGCATCCGAGCCGCGGTCCTCACCGTGGGCGGCTGGTTCGACACCGAGGATCTGTACGGTCCGCTCGAGACCTATCGGGCGATCGAGAAGCAGAACCCCGGCGCCGCCAACAGTTTGATCCTGGGGCCGTGGCCCCACGGCGGCTGGGGCCGGGGCGACGGCAGCGCCCTCGGCGCGGCGGATTTCGGGTTCAAGACCGCCGCAACGTATACCGAAGCGGCCCTGGCGTTCTTCGTTCATCATCTAAAAGGCGGCCCAGAGCCGAAGCTTCCCGAGGCCCTGGTGTTCGAAACCGGCGCCAATCGGTGGCGCCGCTTCGACCGCTGGCCGCCCAAGAACGTCGAGAAGCAAACGCTCTTCTTCCAGCCCGGCGGCGTTCTGGCACGGACCGCTCCGCGGGAAACGGCCGAGGCCTTCGACGAGTTCCCGTCGGACCCGGCGAAGCCGGTGCCCTACACCGCGGAGATCACCAACCGCTGGGCTCGCGAGTACATGACCGAGGACCAGCGCTTCGCTGCCCGCCGGCCCGACGTGCTGGTCTACCAGACCGAACCGCTCGCGGCCGACCTGACCCTGGCGGGACCGCTCGAAGCGGACCTGTGGGTGTCGACCACCGGCACCGACGCGGACTGGGTGGTCAAGCTCATCGATGTCCAGCCCGACGCCAAACGCGAGCCCGAGAGCGAGGAAGTCGACCGCCGGGGCCAGCAAATCCTCGTCCGCGGCGAGCCCTTCCGCGGCCGCTTCCGCCAGAGCTACGAAAAACCCGTGGCCTTCGTTCCCGGCGAGCCGGCACGGGTCAAGTTCAAGATCAACGACGTCTTCCACACCTTCCCCAAGGGTCACCGGGTGATGATCCAGGTCCAGTCGAGCTGGTTCCCGTTCATCGACCGCAACCCCCAGACCTTCGTCCCGAACATCTTCGCGGCCGAGGAGAAGGACTTCGTGAAGGCGACCCACAGGGTCTACCGGACGAGTGACAAGCCGAGCGGGCTGGTGGTCAACGTGCTGCCGGCGGAGTGAGGCGGGCGCTCGCCGTCTCAACAGCGGCCGCCGAAAGGAGCATCGAGATGGCCAATGCCTCCCGCTGGGACGTTCACCCGAGCGTAACCATGGTCCAGAAGTGGATCGAGGAGCTGCCGGCGAAAACCGGGCGAGCTCTCGAGGAGTGGCTCGTCTTCATCCGGCGAGACGGGCCGGGGGACGAGAAGGGAGCTCGCGGCTGGCTGAAGGAGCAGCACGGTCTGGGCACCAACACCGCGTTGTGGCTCGCCGAGCGGGCCTACCGCAGCGGACCGGGCATCAACGATGAGGACCCGGAGTCCTACCTCGCCGGCGCCGCACAGATGGTAGCGGACCAGTATGCCGGCCCCAAGGCCGGGCTGGTACCGATCTTCGACGCGGTGGTGGCCTTCGCTCGCGCGCTGGGGTCGGACGTCAAGATCTCGCCGTGCCAGACGATCGTGCCGCTTTACCGCCACCACGTCTTCGGCCAGCTGAAGCCCTCCACCCGTACCCGCCTCGACCTCGGCCTCGCCATCAAGAAACACGGCGGCGCCCTTGCCGAGCGGCTGATCGACACCGGCGGCCTGGCCAAGAACGACCGCATCACCCATCGGATTCCGCTGGCGACGCTCGACGACTTCGACGACCACGCCCGGAGCTGGCTGCGGCGGGCCTACCAGCTCGACGGGTAGCGCTCCCCCGTGAGGGCACCGCCGGCGCGAACCTTGCAGCCGCGGAGCGGCTCGCCGCCGGCCCGACGGGGCCGGCTACGGCCGTCAAGGTGCTTCTTTGACGGCGCGGAAAAGTACCTCTCGGAGCCCTTCCGGTCCGAGGCCATCGAGTGAGGTCCGCCCCATGGCCGAGTTCAGTCTGTCGCGACTCGTCGTCTCTCCTCGCCATCTTCAGGCCATCGCGCTCCACGCCGCTTCGACCTATCCCGAGGAATGCTGCGGCTTCCTGGTCGGGCACGCTTCGACCAACGGCCGGCCCGCGGCGGCTGTCGTGGCCCGCGTGCTGCCTACCCGCAACGAGCGCGACGAGAGCCGCGGCAATCGCTTCCTGATCGCCCCGGAGACGGTGCTCGCGGCGCACCGCGAGGCGCGCTCCCAGGGGCTCGACGTGATTGGCTATTACCATTCCCATCCGGACCACCCCGCGGTACCTTCGGCTTTCGACCGCGAGCACGCGTGGCCGGATCTGTCCTACCTGATCGTGCCGGTGGCGGCCGGCACTCCCGGGCCGGCGCGCAGCTGGCGGTTGGCGAACGACCGCGAGGGCTTCGACGAAGAAGTCCTGCAGACCGCGGGCGAGCCACCGCTACCGCTCCCCCATCTCCACGAGGAGGCCCTCCGTGAATGCTGACCCGATTCCCGGCGAGAACCCCGCGCCTCCGCGGCGCTTCAGCGGCCACCAAGCCGGAGGCCGGCCGTGAGCGACTTCGATCTCCTGGGCGGCCGCCCCTTGCCTGGCCTCGCCCCGGCCGAGGTGAAGCGCTACAGCCGCCACCTGATCCTCCCCGAGGTCTCGATGGACGGCCAGAAGCGGCTCAAGGCCGCGCGGGTGCTGATCATCGGCGCCGGCGGCCTGGGCTCGCCGCTCGGGCTGTACCTGGCCGCCGCCGGGGTGGGCACGATCGGCCTCGTGGACTTCGACGTGGTCGACGAATCGAACCTCCATCGCCAGGTGCTCTACGGCACGAGCGACGTGGGCCGGAAGAAGCTCGATGCCGCGGTCGAACGTCTGCGCGAGGTCAACCCCCACACGCGCTTCGTCGCCCACGAGCTGCGCTTCAGCTCGGATAACGCCCTCGGGCTGGTGCAGGACTACGACGTGGTGGTCGATGGCACGGACAATTTCCCCACCCGCTACCTCGTCAACGACGCCTGCGTGCTGGCCGGCAAGCCCAATGTCTACGGCTCGATTTTTCGCTTCGAGGGCCAGGTCGCGGTGTTCTGGGGTGCCCACGGGCCCTGCTATCGCTGCCTGTTCCCCGAGCCACCGCCACCCGGCCTCGTCCCGAGCTGTGCCGAGGGTGGCGTCCTCGGAGTGCTGCCGGGGATCATCGGCTCCCTCCAGGCCAACGAGGTGATCAAGCTGATCCTGGGGATCGGAGAGCCCGCGATCGGCCGGCTGCTGCTGTTCGACGCCCTCAAGCTCCGCTTCCGGGAGCTCAAGCTCAAGAAGGACCCCTCCTGCCCTCTGTGCTCGGCCCACCCGACCCAGACCGCGCTGATCGACTACGAGGCCTTCTGCGGCCTGCCCGCGGAAGAGGCCGCGATCCCCGAGGCCGTGGCGGACGAAGAGCTGCCGTTCCAGATGAGCGTCCACGACCTCGTGCGCTGGCGCGACGAAGGCCGGCCGTTCCTGCTCCTCGACGTGCGCAACCCGCCCGAGTGGTCGATCTGCCGCATCGACGGCGCGACCTTGATCCCCCTGCCCGAGCTGCCCCGGCGCCTCCCCGAGATCGACCGAGAAACCGTCGTCGTGGCCCACTGCCACAAGGGCATGCGCTCCGCCCAGGCAGTGCAGTTCCTCCGCGGCCACGGCTACCGCGCCGTCAACCTCGGCGGTGGTATCGACGCCTGGAGCGTGGAAGTGGACCGGAGCGTGACGCGGTATTGAGCCGGCGCTCCAGCTTCCCCCGTCGGCTTCCGTGTGATCGAATCGGCCTCGATCCACTTCTGGAGGTGCCGGCAATGCAAGCTAGCAGAGCTCGTTGGCTCGTCGTCGTTTTCCTCTGCCTCGGCGGGCTCGCGCCGGTATTCGCGCAGGACCACGGCCGGCCGGAAATGGGTGGGGAGAAAGAGCCCAAGGCCGACAAGCCGCAGCCGCCTGTCGATCGCGAATCGGTGACCGAGCACGCGGTGACGATCGCGGGCCAGAGGATCGAGTACACGGCCAAGGCCGGCACGCTGGTCCTCAAGAACGAGCTCGGCGAGCCTCAAGCCTCGATTTTCTACATCGCCTACCTCAAGAAGGGCGTCGCCGACGCGGCCCGGCGGCCTCTCACGTTCTCCTTCAACGGCGGACCAGGCTCGGCCTCGGTGTGGCTGCACCTGGGCATTCTCGGGCCGCGGCGGGTGGTCATGGACGACGAGGGCATGGCCCTGCCGCCGCCCTATCGGCTCGAGGACAACGCTTTCTCGATGCTCGACGTGACCGACCTGGTGTTCATCGACCCGGTGTCGACCGGCTTCTCCCGGCCCGCCCCGGGCAAGGAGGAAAAAGAGTTCCACGGCCTCCAGGAGGACATCGAGGCGGTGGGGCAGTTCGTCCGCCGCTGGGTGAGCCGCAACGAGCGCTGGGCGAGCCCCAAGTTCCTGATCGGCGAGAGCTACGGCACCACCCGAGCATCGGCTCTCGTGGGCCACCTTCAGGAGCGCCACGGGATGTACTTCAACGGCGTCATGCTGGTCTCCTCCATCCTGAACTTCGGCACCGCGCGCTTCGATGTCGGCAACGACCTTCCCTACCCGCTCTTCTTGCCCACCTACACGGCCACCGCCTGGTTCCATGGCAAGCTGCCCAAGGAGCTGTCCGGCAACCTGCAGGCCACTCTCGACGAGGTTCGGGAGTTCGCTCTGGGCGACTACTGGTCGGCCCTGGCCAAGGGCTCGCGGCTCGAGGACGAGGAGCGGGGTCAAATCGCGGAGCGGCTCGCCCGCTACACCGGGCTGTCCAAGGATTTTCTCGAGCGGGCCAACCTGCGGCCGGAGATCTTCCGCTTCACCAAGGAGCTGCTGCGCGCCGAGGGCAAGACGGTGGGCCGGCTCGACAGCCGCTTCACCGGTTTCGATCGCGATTCCGCGGGCGAGCGGCCGGAATTCGATCCCAGCTACGCCGCCATCCAGGGCCCCTACACGGGCACCCTGAACGCCTATGTGCGCGGCGAGCTCGACTTCGACAGCGACCTCGACTACGAGATCCTCGGCGGGCGCATCCGCCGCTGGAACTACGACTCTTTCGAAAACCAGTACGTCAACGTGGCCGAGGACTTGCGCGAGGCCATGGTGCGCAATCCCAATCTGCGAGTCCACGTGGCCAACGGCTACTACGACCTCGCCACGCCGTTCTTCGCCACCGAGTACACCTTCGACCACCTCGGGTTGCCCGCGGGCCTGGCCGGCAACGTGACCATGAGCTACTACGAGGCGGGCCACATGATGTACATCCGAAAGGTCGAGCTCGGGCGCCTGAAGGACAACCTGGCCGCCTTCGTTCGGCAGAGTGCGGGCGGCCCGCGGCCTTGAGCGCGGCGGGGTCTGCCGGGCGCGAGTGATTTCGATCCCTTGCGGCGCCTGTCCCCTACCGGTCCCGCCCGCGCACCTCGTACCTTAGTAATGACCAAGGCGACGAGCTCCGATTCGCCCTGGCTGCGCATCGCCCAGGCGTCGGTGCGTTCGCCGCGCGGCACCCTGGCCCTGGCGCTGCTGGCCGTGCTGCTGGCGGCACCGGGCCTGTTGCGGCTCACGCTGCGCACGGATGGCCACGCCCTGGTGCCGCTCGCGGACCCGGCGGTCGTGTACGACGACGCGGTGCGGGACCGGTTCGGCCTGCGGGATCCGATTCTCGTCACCGTTGAGCGGGATCGCGGCCAGGGGGTCTACGACCTCGAAGTGCTGCGCACGGTCGAGCGGTTGACCCGGGAGTTCGCGGGGCTGCCGCTCGTGGTTGCGGCCAATCTCGACTCTTTGGCGACCGAGAAGCGCGACCGCGTCTACCCCGGTACCCTCGACTTCCGCCCGTTCCTCGACCCGCTGCCCGAGAGCCCCGAGCTCCTGGCGGTCTACCGCGAGGACTTGCTCGCCATGCCGCTCCTGGCCGGCACCCTGGTGTCCCAGGACTACGGCGCCGCGGCGATCCTGGTCGGCGCCCCGAACCCTCTCGACGACCAGGGCCAGCCCACCGCCGATCGCATCGCGCTCTACCGCGACCTCGCCGCCCGCTCCGCGGAGGTCCAGGCCACCGCGGCGCCGGGCATCCGGATCGAGATCGTCGGCGCACCGGTGGCTGAGGCGCTGCTGGGCCTCCACATCCTCGAGGACCTGCGCTTTCTGGTTCCCGCTTCCTTGGCCGTGCTGGCGCTGGTGATCGGACTGGCGTCCCGCAGCCTCTGGGGTGCGCTCCTCGGCATGGCCAAGATCGGCGCCGCCGTGGTCTGGACCTTCGGCGTCATGGGCTGGTTCGGCGTACCGGTCTTTCTGACCACCGCGGTGTTGCCGGTGATCCTGACCCCGATCGGACTGTCGGACGAGATTCACTTGCTGTGGCGCTACCGCGAACGGCTCGCGGGCGGCGACGCCAGCGCCCTCGGCACCGCGCTGCGCGAGCTGGTTTGGCCGATCACCCTGACCTCGCTCACCACCGGCGTGGGCCTGTTGTCCTTCGTGTTTTCGCCCCTGGTGGCGGTGCGCGCCTTCGGGGTGTTCGGCACCCTGGGAGTGTTGTTCTGCCTCGCCTGGGCCTTGACCGCCACGCCCGCGGCACTGGCGCTTTTGGGCCCCGAACGGCTGCTACGACGGGGGATCCGCCCCGTCCGCGCTAGCCGTCTCGCCGGCTGGCTGCGGCCCGCCCTCGCGCGCCCCCGCACCACCTTGGTCGCCCTGGCCGCGGTGACCCTGGTGGCCGCCCTCGGTGCCGCGCGGCTCGAGGTCCAGGACTCCTGGGTCGATGGCTTCGCGCCCGGCTCGCCGTTCCGGGTCGCCACCGAGCGCATCGACCAGGAGTTCAACGGCACCCACCTGCTGCTCGCCGTGTTCGAGCTCGATCGACCGCAGGAGATCGAAACCGATCCCGACGATCCCTTCGCCGCTCCCCCGCCCGCGCCCCTGCGCGATCCGAAACTGCTCGCGGCCCTCGACCGCTTCGAGACCGAGGTCGCGGCCCTGCCCGGGGTGGGGGCCGCCATCGGCCCCGCGGCCCAGCTGAAGACGGTGCGCTTCCTGCGCTTCGTCCGCCGGCCCGAGATGCGCTCGATCCCGGCGTCGCCCGCGGAAGTGACCCGGCTGATCGGCTGGTACGACCAGGTGCGAGGCCCCGAGCGCCGGCGCCAGGTGATCGACGACGAGGGCCTCGGCGGAGTCGTGACGCTGTTCCTCAAGCAGGCCAACTACCAGCAGGTGGCCAAGATCGTCGAGGCCGTGGAGGACGCCGCCGAGCGCCACCTGACCGGGGCCGGCAGCGGCCTGCCGGTCGCCTCGCGACCGCGGCTCGGCTTCGCCGGGGACATCGCCGTCTCCCAGGCCATGATCCCGGCCATCGTGCGTTCTCAGATCCTCTCGCTGGGCACGGCGGTGCTGGGAGCCCTCCTGCTGGTGGGTCTGGTCGAGCGCTCCCTGCGCCGCGCCTTGATCCTCGCCGCGCCGGTGCTCGGCGCCGTGGTGTGGACGCTGGGGATCATGGGTTGGGCCGGGATCCCCCTGGGTGTGGCCACCTCGATGTTCTGTTCGATCACCCTCGGCATCGGCATCGACTACGGCATCCACCTGCTCGAGGTCCATCGCCGCCGGCGCGCGGAATCCCCCGGCGCCGCCGCGGAGGTTTCCCTCGCCGCGGTCACCGAGGCCGGCCCGGCGATTTTGGTCGACATGCTCGCCGTGGCCGCCGGCTTTGGCCTCCTAGCCTTCTCTCAGGTGCCCGCCAACGCGCGGTTGGGCCTGCTGGTGGCCTTGGCCCTCGCGGCCAGCGCGGTTCTGACCCTGTTCGGACTGGGGGCGATGCTGGTCGTTTTCTTCCCCTCCTCCTCCTATACTTCGCCTTTCCCGAGCCATGAGGAGAACCACCACATGCGTCCCGACTCTCGCCTTCGCTCGTTCGCGGCCTTGGGGGCCGCCCTCGTCGCCATGAGCTGCGCCCCGAATCCGTCCGCTCCGGTGGCGGCGAAACCCACGCCGGAGGCGGCCAAGGCGTTCACCGAGCAGGCCGAGACCGTGCTGCGGGACCGCACCGTCGAGGCGGGCCGGGCCGGCTGGGTGCAGGAGAACTTCATCACCGTCGACACCGAGGCGATCGCCGCCCAGGCCCAAGAGCGGCTCATCTCGGAACAGATGCGCCTGGCCGGCGAAGCGGCGAGCTTCGCCAGTCTCGAGCTGCCTTACGACGTGGACCGCAAGCTGAAGCTGCTCAAGACCGCGATCACCCTGCCCGCTCCCAGGGACCCGGCGAAGGCCTCCGAGCTGACCAAGATCACCACCTCCATGACCTCGACCTACGGCAAGGGCGAGTACTGCCCACCGGGCAAGGAGTGCAGGGATCTCGGCGCGTTGTCCTCGGTGATCGCCAGGAGCCGCAAGCCGGACGAGCTGCTCGAGGCCTGGCAGGGCTGGCACGCCATCTCGCGGCCGATCCGCCCCGAGTACCAGCGCTTCGTCGAGCTGTCCAACGAGGGCGCCCGCGAGCTCGGTTTCGCCGACACCGGCGCCTTGTGGCGCTCGGGCTACGACATGGACCCGAACGACTTCGCCGCCGAGCTCGATCGGCTGTGGTCCCAGGTCAAGCCGCTCTACGACTCCCTGCACTGCTACACCCGCGGCAAGCTGGTCGAGAAGTACGGCCCCGAGGTGATCAAGCCCGACGGGATGATCCCGGCCCACCTGCTCGGCAACATGTGGGCTCAGACCTGGGCCAACGTCTACGACGTGGTGGGCGCGGGCGACAGCGATCCCGGTTACGACCTGACCAAGATCCTTCAGAGCGAAAAGTACGACGCCGACAAGATGGTCAAGACCGGCGAGGCCTTCTTCACCTCGCTCGGGTTCGCGCCGCTGCCGGCGACCTTCTGGGAGCGCTCGCTGTTCGTCCAGCCCAAGGACCGCGAGGTGGTGTGTCACGCGAGCGCCTGGTCGGTCGACGAGCAGGACGATCTGCGCATCAAGATGTGCATCAAGATCAACGACGAGGACTTCGCCACCATCCACCACGAGCTCGGGCACAACTTCTACCAGCGCGCCTACAAGAACCAGCCGTTCCTCTACCACAACAGCGCCAACGACGGCTTCCACGAGGCGATCGGGGACACGATCGCCCTGTCGGTCACCCCCGCCTACCTGGTCAAGCTCGGCCTGCTGGAAAAAGAGCCGCCGGCCGATGCCGACGTCGGCCTGTTGCTGAAGCTCGCCCTCGACAAGGTCGCCTTCATGCCCTTCGGCCTGCTCATCGACCAATGGCGCTGGAAGGTGTTCAACGGCGAGATCCCGCCCGGCCAGTACAACCAGGCCTGGTGGGACCTGCGCGCCAAATACCAGGGCGTGATGCCGCCCGTGGCCCGCACCGAGGAGGACTTCGACGCCGGTGCCAAGTACCACGTGCCGGCCAACACGCCCTACACGCGGTACTTCCTGGCCCACATCCTCCAGTTCCAGTTCCACCGCGACCTGTGTCGCCAGGCCGGCATCACCGGGCCACTCCACCGCTGCTCGATCTACGGCAACAAGGAGGTAGGCCAGCGCCTCGACAAGATGCTGGCCATGGGCGCCTCCCGCCCCTGGCCCGAGGCCCTCGAAGCCCTGACCGGCTCGAAGCAGATGGACGCCTCTGCGGTCCTCGACTACTTCGCGCCGCTCCAGACCTGGTTGGACGAGCAGAACAAGGGCCAGAAGTGCGGTTGGTGACGCGAAGGGGCGTCGGCCGATCTTCAGAGAAGAGCATCCGCCACCGCCCCGGCCGGGACAAGCCCGGCCGCTGCCCCAAGAAAATGAGTCGTTCTTGGCAGCGGCCGGGCTCGTCCCGGCCGGGGTGCGCGGGGGAGAGTCCGTCTTGAGACAGCCTCATCAGACCGGCCGACCAACCTCCTGATCGGCGATCCGTCGCACCACCAGCATCGTGAGGTCGTCCGTCCGCGGGGTGCCGCCGAGGAACTGCTCCATGTCCTGCCGGCAGGCCTCGAGCAAGTCCGGGAGCGGCCGGCGGGCGGCGCGGCGGAGGGCCGACGCGGCGCGGCCGATGCCGTACTCCTCGTCGGCGCCGCTGGCGGCCTCGGTCCAACCGTCGGAGTAGAGCAGCAGCGCATCGCCGGGGTCGAGCCGCAATCGCCGTTCGGCGTAGCCGGATTCGCAAAACAGTCCCAAGGGCAATCCCGAGCCCTCCACCGGACGGACGCCGCGGCGGTCGACGTGGAGGGGGCGCGGGTGGCCCGCGTTGGCGAGATCCACCGCGCCGTCGGCGTGGAGACGGAGGCCCACCAAGGTGGCGTAGTGGGCCGACAGGGTGGCCGCGCACAGGTGGCGGTTGGCCCGGGTGAGGATTTCGCCGAGGGCCAGCTCCGGCGCCGCCAGCGAACGGAGGAGGGCGTAGAGGTGGGACTGGAGGAGCGCCGCGGCGATGCCCTTGCCGACCACGTCCCCGAGCATCACGTGGACCGGCCCGGACTCGTCGCGGGTGGCCAGCAGGTCCACGTGGTCTCCCGAAACGACGCCCAGGGGTTCCCAGATCCACGCCACTTCCCAGCCGGACCGTGCCCAGGTGGGCGGCGGCAGGAGCGCACGTTGGACCACCGCGGCCTTCTCGAGATCGCGCTGAAGCTCGCGCAGGGCATGCGGCGTCAAGCACTCGAGGCAGATCCGCAGGGCCGAGTCGCCCCCGAGCGCGAGCGCCTCGGCGCTGCACACGAGACAAATCCCCGCGGGCTCCTCCCCCGGGCCGAGCTCCTCGTCGATCCGCTGCAACAGCTCGAGCAGGCGCTCGCTCGGCTCAGTCACCGCCCGGTGCGCGAGAGCGTCGCGCCGGGTGCGCAGCTCGGCACGCAGCCGAACCTCGGGCTCGGTCACCGGGGCGCTCCCCCGGCGGCCTTCGCGAGCAGAACGATCTGGCCGGCATGGTAGGCGTTGTGCTGAAGAATGCCGGCGAGGGAACCGCGAACCGTCGGATCCGAGCCCGCCACGGGGTCGCCCAGCTGTCCGTCGTCGAGCCCGCGCAGCGTGGCCTGGAGGGCGCCATGGGCCGCCTCCAGGCGTGCCCGAGCCGAGCGCCAGGCGGCCTCGTCGGGGCAGTCGCAACCCGGCCAGTCCTCGACCTCGGGGAGGTTGTGGATCGCTTCGCCCTCGATCCGGCGCCGGGTCACTTCGATCCAGGTCGCCAGGTGGACCACGATCTCGCCGATCGAGTGGGCCCTTGCGATCGGTTTGCTTGTGGCAACGGCGGCATCGACTCCGTCGAGGGTCTCGAGCACCGCCGGACCGTGCCAGGCCCCGCCTCGGAACGAGCGTTCGAGTTGATCCGCGAGGTGCTCGACCTCGACGCGACACCGACCGATTGCGTCCATCGTTCTCCCTTCGCACCAGTGTTCGGAGGCAGTTCGAGTATGACATCGAGATCGCCCGACTCACGAGCTTCGGTGGCTACGCCATTACTGTCAACAGCCGCCTGGGGTAATATAGCGACTTGTCCATGAATCCGCCGGGGCGCCCCCGCGGAGGTAGCTTGCGAGGTTCGGCCATGTCTTTCAGATCGCTCGTCGTCGTCGCCCTTTGCGTTGCCGGGGCCGCCTTTCCCGCCACCGCTCAACTCGCCAACGTCCAGTACACCTTCTCCGTCGACACCGTGAACCCCATCGCGAGCAACCTCGCTCGGCCGATTGGCCTGGTCAACGCGGGAGACGGCTCGGGCCGCCTGTTCATCGTGCTCCAGGGTGGCGAGATCCGGATCTGGGACGGTGCCGCGGTGCTGCCCACGGCGTTTCTCACCCGCTCGGTCTCGTGCTGCGACGAGCGCGGCCTCCTGGGCCTGGCGTTCCACCCGGACTACGAGAACAACGGCTTCTTCTTCGTTTACTACACCAACGCCGTGGGCGACGTCACCGTCTCGCGATACTCGGTTTCGGCCGGCGACCCCAACGTGGCCGACTCGACCTCCGAGCTGATTCTGTTCACCGAGCCCCACCCGGAAACCAACCACAACGGCGGCCAGCTCGCCTTCGGGCCCGACGGCTACCTCTACATCGCCCTCGGCGATGGTGGCGGCTCCGGCGACGACCATCCGCCCATCGGCAACGGCCAGAATCTCGACACGCGCCTCGGCAAGCTCCTCCGCCTCGACGTCGACGGCGGCGTGCCGTTCGCGGTGCCCGCGTCGAACCCCTTCGTCGGTCAGCCCAACGTCAACGACGAGATCTGGGCCTGGGGGCTGCGCAACCCGTGGCGGTTCAGCTTCGACCGCCTCGCCGGCGACCTGATCATCGCCGACGTCGGCCAGGGCTCCTGGGAAGAGGTCGATTTCCAGGTCGCGGGCTACACCGGCGGCCAGAACTACGGTTGGCGGCGGATGGAGGGAGCTCACTGCTTCAACCCCGCGAGTGGCTGCGACACCGGCAGCCTGGTCTACCCGATCCTCGAGTACAGCCACAGCCTCGGTTGCTCGATCACCGGCGGCTATCGGCTGCGCAAGGCCGGCGATCGGGCCGACGGCGACTACTTCTACGCCGACTATTGCAGCGGCCGGGTATGGGCCGCCAACCGTTACTGTGGCGGCAACTGGCGCACTCTCGAGGTGGCCGACCTGACCTTCAACGTGCCCAGTTTCGGCGAAGGCGAGGATGGCTCCGTGTATGTCGTGCGCGCCGGGATCACGACCGGCGCGGTCTACCGGTTGGTTACGACTCCGATCGCCACCAACACCATCTTCTCCTCGAGCTTCAACTTCACCGATCTGCGCGACTGGAACGACTGCTCCGGCGCTTCTGCCGTGCCGCCGCCGGGACCGTTCCGCTGACGAAGGGCCGATGCCGCGGCGGGTCTTGCCAGCGCCGTCCCTTTTCCGATAGGAACGCCTCCATGCGAGACGAGAATGGCTGTCGGCAGTTGATCGAAGGTCTGAACGAAGTGGTCGGCGCGAACGGAGATGTCGACGCGACCACCCGCGGAGTCAAGTCGGTGCTCTGTGCGCTCATCGAGCAGCAGGCGATCCAGCTCCCCACGGCCTACAAGACGCCGGTGGCGGGCACCTACGCCCGGCGCCTGGTGCACCGGGACCCGGAGCTCGGGTACAGCGTGTTGGCCATGGCCTGGGGCCCGGGTCAGGGCACACCGCTTCACGATCATTCCGGCATGTGGTGCGTCGAGGCGGTGGTCGAGGGCCAGATCGAGGTCTGCCAGTTCCGGATGACCGAGCGGGCCGGCAGTCGCTTCCGCTTCGAGCCCGAGGACCGGGTGGTGGCGGGCATCGGCAGCGCCGGCCGGCTGATCCCGCCCTTCGAATACCACACGATCGCCAACGCCCTGCCCGACTCGACCTCCATCACTATCCACGTCTACGGCGGCGAGATGCAGGAGTGCAGCATTTTCGACCCTCGGGCCGAGGGCTGGTGGGAGCGCTCGACCCGGCGCCTGGCCTACACGGCCTGAAAGCGGCCCCCGGACCCGGCCGCGAAGGAGGAAGGATGTCTCGTCGCGGCCTGGCCCTCTTCACGATCCTCCTGGCTTTCTCGGGCGCGGCCGCGGCTGGCGCCCAGGGCTTCACCCTTTCGACCGAGCGAGTGGTCGGCGGGCTCGACCGACCCGTCGACGCTGCCGCCCCGGGGGACGGCTCCGGCCGGCTGTTCCTGGTCCTCCAGGGTGGCTCGGTGGTGATCGTCGAAAGCGGCCAGGTGCTCACTCCGCCGTTCCTGTCGATCCCGGTGTCCTGCTGCAACGAGCGTGGCCTGCTCGGCCTCGCCTTCCACCCGGACTACGCCGCGAACGGCTTCTTCTATGTCGCCTACACCGACGGCCAGGGCGATTCGGTGGTGTCGCGCTTCACCGACTCCGGCGATCCCGGGCGGGCCGATCCGGACAGCGAGGTCGTCCTGCTGCGGGTCGCGCAGCCGGAGCCGAACCACAACGGCGGGCACCTCGCTTTCGGCCCCGATGGTTTCCTCTACGTAGCCCTCGGAGATGGAGGCGGTGGGGGCGATCAGCACGGCCCGATCGGCAATGGCCAGGAACTCGGCACGCTGCTTGGGAAGATCCTGCGCCTCGACGTCGACACGGCCACGACGCCCTACGGCATTCCCACGGGCAACCCCTTCGCCACCCGTCCGGGCGCACGGCCCGAGATCTGGGCCTACGGCCTGCGCAACCCGTGGAAGTTCAGCTTCGACCGCCAGAACGGGGACTTGTGGATCGCGGACGTCGGGCAGGGCGCCTGGGAGGAGATCGACCTCCAGCCGGCCGCTTCCTTGGGCGGCGAAAACTACGGCTGGCGCCGCATGGAGGGCCGGCACTGCTTCAACCCCACGACCGGCTGTCAGACGTCCGGGATGGTGCTGCCGGTCCTCGAGTACTCCCACGCCGAGGGCTGTTCGGTCACCGGCGGCTACCGCTACCGCGGGCCCCAGCAGATCCTCCGCGGAGTTTACTTCTACGCCGACTTCTGTTCGGGCAAGGTCTGGGGCGCCACCAAGCGCTGCGGCCGAAACGCCGGCTGGCGCACTACCGAGCTCACCACGGTGCAGTTTCCGGTCACGAGCTTTGCCGAGGACGAAGACGGCGAGATCTACGTGATCGAATACGACGCGACGAACGGCGCGCTCCACCGGCTGGTGGCCACTCCGAGCCGTTCGCGCCGGAGCGACCGCGAGGAGCGGGGGAATTGCCTGGAGGAGAAGTTCAGGTTCTGATCCTATCCCCTGGCCCTCAGGGCACCACTTTCCCCACATTCCGGAACGCCGCCGGCACGTGTGTCGCACCGGGACGGTCGCCCGGGCGCCGCGCGAGGGCTCGCGGGCCGCTCATCTCGGCAGCGGCCGCGATCAGCCGCTCGATCCGCTCGGGGCTCGGGCCACCCTGGCCGTTGTTCGAGCTGGCATGGTTGCCGTGGCCAGCGAAGGACGGCGAGTGGCCCGCCGGTCGCGGGGCGTCTGGCCGACGGCGGCCCTTGCGGCGCTTGTTCTTGGACACCGGCTGGGCCTGGTGGCTTCGGGGCTGGGCGGAGATCATGGGAACCGGCGCGCCCAGGGGCTCGAACAGCTCCTCGACCTCGATCACGTCATAGTCGAAGTCCTCGAGGCTGCGCGGGGGCAAGGTGCGTCCGAGCACCCGCTCGACCCCCTTGATTTCGCGGATCTCGAGGTCCCCCACCAGCGTGTAGGCGGCGGGGGCGGCCCCCTCCTCCTCACTGCCGTAGGTCAGCTCCAAGCGGTTCAGGTAGTCCTCGGCGCCCGGCACGTCGAAGTGGACGAGGGCTCCCAGCTTGGGCAGCTCGTCGACCTTGCCGCCGAGGTCGGTCACGACCAGGACCTGCAGGCCTCCCGAGCGAAACTCCCCCACGGCTCGCAGCCGCTGGGCGGGGCTGCGGTTCCCGTGGACGCGGTCGGCGTTGAATCCCTGGTCCTTCAGCCATTGGGCCAAACGGTCCGCGCGGTTCTTGGTGCGCACGAACACGACGACCGAAGCGCCCTCGAAACGGCGCAGAAGCTCGGCCAGGAGCGCAGGTTTCAGGTCATCGCGAACAGGTAGGGCTGCCTCTTGCACGTCAAACAGAGAGACGCTCATTCGGTTCTCACAACGGTTTTCGAAGGGTCCATTCCGGCCACGAAGCCGCACGTCGCGGGTGGGCCGAGGATGGAGCTACCGGCGTCGATCGAGGTTCGAGCCCCTGCCGGTGTGGGGTCGAACGGAAGCTCCGAATTCCCGACAATCGGCGGCCGGCGGGGCCGGCGCGCCATCATGGACGACAAAGGCTCGCACAGTCGAGCCCAAAAGGCTAGCCCGGCTCCCGCCGGGCGCCCTCGGCTCGACGGATTTCACAGACTCCGCTTTTTGCCACGTAGACCGCGCCGACTGCCCTTGGGTCGTCCCGGGGGTGGTCCACCAGGACGACCACCGCCGCCCCAGCTGGGGCGACCGCGATCGGCTTCCTCGCCGCCGCCGAAGGCGGAGAACTCGCCACCTTCGCCGGGAGGAGGAGGCGGACGGTAGCCGCCGAAGCCGCCCCCGCCGAAGCCACCACCGCCGCCGCCGAACCCTCGCGGGCGCCGCTCCTCGGCGAGGTTCACGCGCAGCGGTCGCCCTCCCATTTCGTAGCCATCGAACTTCTTGATCGCTTCGGCGGCGGCCTCTTCCGTCCCGAACTGGACGAAGGCGAAGCCGCGGGGCCGACCGGTCTCGCGATCGTTGGGCAGGTAAACGTCGACGATCTCGCCGGCGGCGCCGAGCAAGTCGGACAACTCTTCTTTTGTGGTTCGGAAGTTCAGGTTTCCGACGAAGACTTTGGCGGAAATGGCGGGTCTCCTTGTGCTGGCACCCCACGCTCGACTCGATGCCGAACGTTCCCGGGGTGGGTTCCGGCTTTGTAGCTGCCACTTACCCTAACCCCAACGGGGGTTCGCCGCAAGGAGGGAGGCGATTTTCTCTGGCCGCGGTCGCCGGCGACCGGGCTCGAGCCGAGGCGGAGGGAGCGCTGTGCTAGCATCCCCGCCTTCGGAAACGAATGCTCTTCAACCACCGGATTCTCTCGTAGTGGGCTGAGGCGACGGGTGCTCGAACTCGTTCTGAATGCCTGCGTTTACGCGCCCGAGCCCCGCGGCCCGCACCACCTTCTGATGGGAGCTGGACGGGTGCTGTGGATGGGCGCGGAGCCGCCGTCGTTGCCCTCCGGGATGGTCGCCCGCACCACCGACCTCGGCGGGCGCCGGCTCGTTCCGGGGCTCCTCGACGCCCACGTCCACGTGACCGGCGGGGGCGGAGAGTCGGGCTTCGCCAGCCGCGTGCCGCCCCAATCGCTCTCGACCTTCACCCGCGGCGGGGTGACCACGGTGATCGGCCTGCTGGGCACCGACGACCTCGTGCGCACTCCCGAGAGCCTGCTCGCCACCGTTCGCGGCTTGATCGAAGAAGGCCTGTCGGCCTGGTGCTACACCGGCGGCTATCACCTGCCGCCGCCCACGATTACCGGCAGCGTCCGCGGCGATCTGGTGCACATCGACCGCATGATCGGCGTCGGCGAGCTGGCGATCTCCGACCACCGTTCGAGCCAGCCGACCTGGGACGAGCTGGTGCGGATCGCCTCCGAGGCCCACGTGGCCGGGCTGATGACGGGCAAAGCAGGGGTCGTCCACCTGCATCTGGGGGACGGACCGCGCGGCCTCGAGCTCATCCGCCGCGCCCTCGACGAAACCGAGCTGCCGGCGCGAGTCTGGTATCCCACCCACGTGAATCGCCGGAAGGCGCTGTTCGAGGAGGCCCTGGAGCTCGCCGGGCGCGGCGTGCCGATCGACGTCACGGCGTTTCCGGTGGCCGAGGGCGAGGACGCCTGGTCCGCCGCCCAGGCTCTCGAACGCTACTGGGCTTCGGGCCTGCCGCCGGAGCGCATCACGGTCAGCTCGGACGCCGGCGGCTGTCTGCCGGTGTTCGACGCCGACGGCCGAGTCCAGGAGATGGACGTCGGCCGGCCGCGGGCCCTCGGCGAGACGATTCGCGAGCTGCTGGCCGCGGGCCATCCGCTCGAGCGGATCCTGCCGCCGTTCACCTCGAACGTGGCGGCGGTCCTGCGACTGCCGGGCAAAGGGCGGATCGCCGTCGGCGCGGACGCCGACCTGGTAGCCTTGGACGAGAACGGCGGCATCGACGACGTCATGGCGCGCGGCGTGTGGCACGTGCGCGGAGGCCGGCCGGTCGTCCGCGGCACCTTCGAGGCCGCGGCAGCCCGTGAGGAGGAACTACGAGCGTGAGCTGGACCAGAGAGCGCGGTGAACGGGCGGGCTGGATCATCCCGATCGGTGGCGCCGAGGACAAAACGGCGGGGCGGTCCATTCTGCGCCGCTTCGTCGAGGTATGCGGCGGTCGATCCGCCACGATCGCGGTGATTCCCACCGCCTCGGCCCTGTCCGACACCGGGCCGCGGTACCGCCGGATCTTTCGGGATCTGGGTGCCCGCGCGGTCGAGGTGGTGACCTTCGAGGAACGGGCCGATTGCGAGCGGGTCGAGCTCCTGCGGGTGATCGAGAAGGTCGACGGCGTGTTCTTGACCGGCGGCAATCAGTTGCGGCTGTCGACCATCATGGGCGGTACCTCCGCCGCCGAGCTGCTGCGGCGACGGAACGAGGACGGCCTCCACGTGGCCGGCACCTCGGCCGGAGCGGCGATCCTCTCCGAGCACATGATCGCCTACGGCGACGAGGGCACGGTGCCCCGCCAGGGCATGGTAGCCCTGTCCCAGGGGCTCGGATTCACCCACCGCGCCATCATCGACCAGCACTTCCAGCAGCGCGGCCGGCTCGGCCGGCTACTCACCGCCCTGGCCTTCAATCCTCAGCCCGCGGGGCTCGGCATCGACGAGGACACCGCCGCGTTCATCCGCCCCGACGAAACCCTCGAGGTCGTGGGCAGCGGCGCCGTGACGGTGATCGACGCGTCGGGCGTCGAGTTCTCCTCCATCGACCGCGCCCACCCCAACGAGGCGGTGTCGATCCTGGGGCTCCGGCTGCACATCCTGATCGATGGCGGGACCTACAACTTCCTGACGCGCGAAGCGACCTCCGGTCACCGCCTCGCGAGGAGCGAGACCCCGTGAGAATCGTCTCCAAGTCGGTCTACCTCGGCCCCAACCTCTACGCCCTCTTCCCGGTCATCCGGCTGAACCTGAATCTCGGTGAGCTCGAGGAGTGGCCCACCGGGCGGCTCGGCCAGGGGTTCATCGACCGCCTCCTCGGCGCCCTGCCAGGGCTCGCCGAGCACGGTTGCTCCTACGGCGAACCCGGCGGTTTCGTGCGCCGGATGACCGAGGACGAGGGCACCTGGCTGGGTCACGTGCTCGAGCACGTGGCGATCGAGCTGCAGAACGTGGCCGGCGCCGACGTGACCTTCGGCAAGACCCGCTCGTCCAGCACTCCCGGGAATTACGACGTGGTCTACGAGTACATCCAGGAGGACGTGGGGCTCGAGGCCGGCCGGCTGGCCCTGGCTCTGCTCCATTCGCTCCTGCCCGAGGAGCTGCGCCCGCGCGGTGCGCCGGCCCTGGTGGACACTCCCGAGGGGGAGCGCGCCCCCGCCGGCAGCTTCGACTTCGCGAGCGAGCGAGATGGCTTCATCCGTTTCGCCCAACGCCGCGCCCTCGGGCCTTCGACCCTTTCCCTGGTCAAGGCCGCGGAACAGCGCGACATCCCCTGGATCCGGCTCAACAAGTACAGCCTGGTGCAGTTCGGCCACGGCAAGTACCAGAAGCGGATCCAGGCCACGGTGACCAGCGAGACGCGGCACATCGCGGTCGAAATCGCCTCGGACAAGGAAGAGACCAACCGCATCCTCGGCGACCTCGGCCTGCCGGTGCCCAAGCAGGATCTGGTCTACACCGAGGAGGAAGCCGCGCGGGCGGCCCGTCGAATGGGTTTTCCGGTCGTCGTCAAGCCGCTCAACGCCAATCACGGCCGCGGGGTCTCGATCGGCCTCGCCGACGAGGCGGCGGTCCGGGTAGCCTTCGAGCAGGCCAAGCAGCACAGCCGCTCGGTCGTGATCGAGACCTACATCGAGGGTCTCGACCACCGCCTGCTGGTGATCAACGGCCAGCTGGTGGCCGCCGCCAAGCGAGTGCCCGGCCACGTGGTGGGTGACGGTGAGCACACCCTCGAGCAACTGGTCGAGATCACCAATCGCGACCCGCGCCGCGGCATCGGTCACGAAAAGGTGCTGACCCGGCTCGAGTTCGACCACCAGGCCGAGCGCCTGCTGGAGAAAAAGGGGCTGTCGCGCGAGAGCGTGCCCGCGGCCGGCGAGGTCGTGTTCCTGCGCTCCACGGGCAATCTGTCGACCGGCGGCACGGCCATCGACGTCACCGACATCATCCACCCGGACAACCGCGAAATGGCGGTGCGGGCGGCCAAGGCGATCGGGCTCGACGTCGCCGGCGTGGACTTTCTGACCAAGGACATCTCGGAGTCCTACCAGGACATCGGCGGCGGCATCTGCGAGGTCAACGCGGCCCCGGGCTTCCGCATGCACGTGGCACCCTCGGAAGGGCGGCCGCGGGACGCCGCGGGACCGGTGATGGACATGCTGTTCCCGCCCGGTACGCCGACGCGGATTCCGATCGCCGCCATCACCGGCACCAACGGCAAGACCACCACCGCCCGCATGGTCTCCCACATCGGCAAGATGGCCGGCTACCACGTGGGTCTGTGCACCACCGACGCGGTGTACATCGACGGCCACCTGACGGTCGAGGGCGACATGACCGGCCCCACCGCGGCTCGCATGGTGCTGCGCGACCCCTCGGTCGACCTGGCGGTGCTCGAGACCGCCCGCGGCGGCCTGCTGCGCCAGGGCATGGGCTACCGGCGGGCCAACGTCGGCGCGGTGCTGAACGTGCAGTCCGACCACCTGGGGCTCAAGGGCATCGACACCCTGGACGACCTCGCGCGGGTCAAGCGGATCGTGGTCGAGGTCGCCCAGGACGCCGCCGTGCTGAACGCCGACGACCCGCGGTGCCTGGCCATGGCCGATCACACCAAGGCCGATCGGCTCTGCTACGTGACCATGAATCCGGCCCATCCGCTGGTCAAGGAGCACATCCGGGCCGGCGGCCGGGCGGCGGTGCTCGAAGAGGGGATCAACGGCCAGATGATCACGATTTACGACGGCGGCGCCCACATGCCGCTGCTGTGGACCCACCTGATCCCCGCCACCCTCGACGGTCGCGCGGCCCACAACGTCCAGAACGCGCTTTTTGCCGCCGCCATCGCCTTCAGCATGAACGTCCGGTTGGACGAGATCCGCCACGGGCTGCGCACCTTCGACACCACGTTCTTCCAGGCCCCGGGCCGGATGAACGTGTACTCTGAGCTGCCCTTCAAGGTGATCCTCGACTACGGCCACAATCCGGCGGCCATCGAGGCCATGGTCAAGGTCGCCCGGGCTCTCGACGTCGCCGGCCGGCGCATCGTGGTGATCGCCGCCCCCGGGGACCGTCGCGACGAGGACATCCGCGAGACCGCCCGGATCACCGCCGGAGCCTTCGACCACTACATCTGCAAACGCGACGACAATCCGCGCGGGCGCAAGCACGCCGAGGTCCCCGAGATGCAACGCGCGGCGCTGCTCGAAGCGGGAGTTTCGCCCGACGCGATCGAGGTGATTCCCCACGAGGAGGAAGCGGTGAATCGGGCGCTCCAGATCGCCCACGCGGGCGACCTGGTCCTGATCTTCGGCGACCAGATCCGCCGCACCTGGGACCAGATCGTGGGTTTCCGCCCGGAGGCGGGCGGCGGCCATCCTCACCCCCCGGAACCCAAACCCTTGACGCCGGTCTACCTCGAGCCGCCGGCCGCCGGCGAGCCGGCCTACGAGGCCACGGACCGCCTGATCCGCGACGAACGGGGCGTGCGCCTCGCCCGCGAGAGCGACGACTGAAGCCAGCCGTTCTGGAGACCGAATGGAAGTCCGGGATTCGCGCCGGCTGACCGGCGCCAACCTGCTGTTGGACGGCCCCGGGGCGGCCCTCGACGTGACCTTCGGCGCGGCCGAGCCGGGCGCCGTCGTGGGCGCCTGGCGCCGTCACCTCGAGCGCCTGCTGGCGCTCCTCGGCTGGGGAGGCGCGGCGGTGGCCGACCGGCTCTGGCACGGCGGTCCCCCCGGAGCCACCCTCACGTTCTCCGCCCCCATCGACGCCCTCTACGCCGCCACCGAGGTCAACGAGTGGGCCTGGCAGGCCGCCGCCGCCGAGTGGGGCGGTCCGCCCGCGGAGGAGCTGGCCCTGGCCGCCGAGCGCTTGGCCGCCCTCGTCGCGGCCGAGCGCGAGCCGGCGCTCCTGGAGCTCCAAGCCGCCGCCCGCGCCCACTTCGTCGCCTTCGTCTGGGACGACAAGCAGGTATCCCTGGGGCTCGGCCGGGGTGCGCGCCTCTTCGAGCGCGGCGCCCTGCCGGAACCCGAGGCGATCGACTGGACCACGGTCCACGACGTGCCGGTAGTCCTCGTCACCGGCACCAACGGCAAGACCACCACGGTCCGCCTGATCGCCGCCATCTTGGCCTGGGCAGGCCGGTCGGCCGGGCTGTCGTCTACCGACGGAGTCTGGGTGGACGGAGACGAGGTGGCAGCGGGCGACTACTCCGGCCCCGAGGGCGCCCGCTCGGTCCTGCGCCACCCGGAGGTCGACGTGGCGGTGCTGGAGGTGGCCCGCGGTGGGCTCCTGCGGCGTGGCCTGCCGGTCGAGCGGGCCAATGTCGGGGTGGTCACCAATGTGGCCGAGGATCACCTCGGCGAGTGGGGAGTCTTCGAGCTCGAGGCCCTGGCCGACGCCAAGATGCTGATCGCCAAGGCCGCCCGCCGGTTGGTCCTGAATGCCGACGACCCGCGCATCGTGGCCCGGGCCACCGCCGCCCGGCAGCCGATCACCTGGTTCTCCCTGGAAGCCTGCGCCGGCCGGGACGTAGCCTCGGTGGAGGATGGCGAGCTGGTCCTGCGGGAGGGGCTGGCACGCTATCCACTGGGTCCCGTAGCAGGTCTTCCGATCGCCTACGGCGGCGCCGCGCGGCACAACGTGGCCAACGCCCTCGCCGCCGCCGCCGCCGCCCGGACCCTCGGCATGTCGGTCGAGGTGATCGCCGAGGCCCTTGCCCGTTTCCGCTCCACCCCGGACGCCAATCCCGGCCGGCTCAACGACTTCGATCTCGGCGGGGTGCGCGTGCTGGTGGACTTCGCCCACAACCCCCACGGCGTCGCAGCCCTCGCCGAGGCGATCGCGGCCATGCCCGCGCGCCGCCGCCTGACAATCGTCGGCCAGGCCGGGGACCGCGACGATCACTCGATTCGCGAGCTCGCCCGCGCGATCTGGCGCGCCCGGCCGGACCGGGTGATCGTCAAGGAGATGGAGACCTACCTGCGCGGCCGCCGGAAGGGCGAAGTCCCCGCCCTCCTGGTCAACGAGCTACGCGCCGCCGGCGCGCCCGACAGCGCCATCGGCCACGCCGACTCCGAGCTCGCCGCCGTCGACGCCGCCTTCGCCTGGGCTAGGGAGGGAGACCTGCTGCTGCTGCTCTGCCACGAAAGCCGCGACGCCGTGCTGGAGCGGTGCGAGAGGATGAAGAAGGAAGGCTGGCGGCCGAGGGAAGGAACGACCTAACGGGCCGCGAGGACCTGTGCGTCGTCCCTACGGAAGTTGACGGAAATCATCAAAAAGAGACGGTATTCTCTTGTCTTTCTCCCCCTCTCCCAGGGGTGGTCCAGGGGCGGCGAGGGAGAGGGAGCCGGGGGGTGAGGGCGCAAAGCGCCGAGCTGAGGTTCGGCGCGCCCAGAGGAAGCTCCTCTTGGAGGAGAGTTCGACGCACACGCTCTGCTCTCCCCTCCAGGTTTTGCACATCCCCTTCCTCACACATTGAACCGGAAGTGCACCACGTCCCCCTCGCGCATCACGTACTCCCGGCCCTCGCTCCGTAGCTTGCCCACCTCGCGGGCGCCCTGCTCGCCGTTGTACTTCACGAAGTCGTCGTAGGCCACCACCTCGGCACGGATGAAGCCGCGCTCGAAGTCCGAGTGGATGACGCCGGCGGCCTCGGGGGCGGTGGCGCCGACCGGGATGGTCCAGGCGCGGACCTCCTTGGGACCCGCGGTGAAGTACGTCTGCAGGCCGAGCAGCTTGTAGCCGGCCCGGATCACCCGGTCGAGGCCCGGCTCGTCCTGGCCCATTTCGGCTAGGAATTCGGCCTTCTCCGACTCCTCGAGCTCGGCGATCTCGGCCTCCAGGGCCGCGGAAACTGCCACCACCTCTGCGCCCTCCGCCTCCGCCCGGGTGCGGATGGCCTCGAGCCGCGGGTTGTCGAGGAAGCCGTGCTCGGAGACATTGGCGATGTACAGCACGGGCTTGGCCGTGATCAGCCCCATCATCTTGATCAGCCGCGGCTCGTCACCGGAAAGCGCCAGCCCGCGGGCCGGGCGGCCGGCGGCGAGCTCGGCGAGCACGCGCTCGGCCAGGACCTTCGTGGCCACGGCCTCCTTGTCGCCACCCTTGGCCACCCGCTCGACACGGCGCAGGGCCTTCTCCGCGGTCTCGAGGTCGGCCAGCATGAGCTCGGTCTCGATCACGTCGATGTCCGACAGTGGATCGATTCGGCCCGCCACGTGGACCACGTTGCCGTCGTCGAAGGCCCGCACCACGTGGGCGATGGCGTCGGTCTCGCGGATGTGGGCCAGGAACTGGTTGCCCAGGCCCTCGCCTTGGGACGCCCCGGCCACCAGGCCGGCGATGTCGACGAAATCCATCGTCGCCGGCACCTCTTTCTGGGACGACGCGATGCGCACCAGATCGGCGAGTCGCCGGTCGGGCACCGCGACCACGCCGACGTTCGGCTCGATGGTACAGAACGGGTAGTTGGCCGCCGCGATGCCGGCCTTGGTAAGGGCGTTGAAAAGGGTCGACTTGCCCACGTTGGGGAGACCCACGATGCCGCACTTGATTCCCATCGGAGAACGAACCTCACGAACGCTTGGACTTCTTGGAAGGATCGAGAACTGCGCTGGCGGCGGCAAAGTCGCCCGCCGCGAGGGCCGGCAGGACGGCGAGGGCGGAATCGATGGCGGCGTCGATCCACGCCCGCTCTTCCCGTGTGGGTCGAGCGAGCACGTAGTCCGCCACGTCCATCTTCTTGCCCTCGGGCCGGCCGATGCCGAGCCGCAGCCGCCAGGTGTCGGCCCCCACGTGTTTGGCCAGATCGCGCAGCCCGTTGTGACCGGCGTGCCCGCCACCGCGCTTCAACCGCACTTCGCCAGGAGCCAGCTCGAGCTCGTCGTGGGCCACCAGGAGCGCCTCGACCGAAATCTTGTAGAAACTCGTCACCCGCTGGACGGCCGAGCCGGAGACGTTCATGTAGCTGGCGGGCTTGAAGAGCCAGACCGACGGGCCGCCCAACGAGACTCGAGCCAGCTCGCCGCCCAGTTTGGCCTCGAGTGCGAAGCTAGCACCCGCCCGGCGGGCGCATTCGTCGACCAGCCACGCGCCGGCATTGTGGCGGGTGGCGGCATATTCGGGGCCGGGATTTCCCAGCCCGACGACGAGGGCGATGCCGGAGCTCATGGGGGTTTCTCGCGGGCGCGGCGGGCCCGAGGCGGGCGGCATTCTAGGGGGAAACGGCGGAGAAAGCGAGGACAGAAAAGGCAGCCGCCTCCCACCCCGGCCGGGACGAGCCCGGCCGCCGCCCCAAGAAAATGAGTCGTTCTTGGCAGCGGCCGGGCTTGTCCCGGCCGGGCGGACGCATGGGTCCGCCCCTACGGCACACTTGGCGAGTGCCCGCCTCTTCCGGCTCTCGGTCCGTTGCGCTACACTTGGTCGCTCTTCCGGCCAAGGTCGCCGGTCCCGACAACAATCCCATCCCTCGATCTGCTGGAGCCGCGATGTCCGAGACCCCCGACACCCCCCTTGCTGCCGTCCCTGAAACCGCCCCCGAGAGCGCGAGTGCCGAGCCGGCACCCGAGGCTCCGCCGGAGGCCGGGGGGATCGAGACCGAGCCGGTGACGGCACAGGCGTCGGCGCCTGAGCCGGCTGCCGCCGAGAGCGCGATGATCTCCGAGGGCGGAGGAGTCCCGGCGAGCGAGTTGCCGGGGCCGGACGAACCGCTCAAAGCCGAGGTTGCCATCCTGCTCCAGGCCATGGCCGATGGCGCCGCGGTCGAGGGCAAGGTGTTCGGCTGGAACCAGGGCGGCTTCCACGTCCTCCTGAACGGCGTGCTGGCCTTCTGCCCGCGCTCCGAGATCGAGGCGGGCAACCCCAAGAGCCCCAAGCACTACCTCGAGAAGAGCTTCCGCTTCCAGGTCATCGACTACCGCAAGGACGGCCACCGGTTCACCGTCTCCCGCGCCGGCCTGGTCCGCGAGGAGAAGGAGTCCCAGGCCGCCGCGACCCGCGAGAAGCTGGCCGAGGGCGCGGTGCTCGAGGGCCGGGTGTCATCGCTGACCAACTTCGGCGCCTTCGTGGACCTGGGCGGCATCGAGGGCATGGTCCACGTCTCCGAGATCGCCTGGAAGCCCGTGGCGAATCCCAAGGACGTGCTGAAGGCCGGCAAGAAGGTCCAGGTCAAGGTGCTCAAGATCGAGGACGGCGGCAAGCGGATTTCGCTCTCCATGAAGGCCCTCGAGGACAACCCCTGGAGCCACTTCGCCGACGCCCACCCGCGCGGCTCCGAGTTCGCCGGGACGATCAAGAGCCGCACCGAGTTCGGCATCTTCGTCGAGATCGAGCCCGGCATGGAGGGCCTGGTCCACCTGTCGGCCCTGCCCCTCGGCATGAAGCTCGAGAACCCGGCCTTCGACCCCGGCCAGGAGGTCAAGGGCTGGATCAAGGAGATCGAGTCCAAGCGCCAGCGAATCTCCCTGACCATGCGCGAGATCGTCCAGGGCAACCCGTGGAAGGACATCGAGGAGCGCTACCCCGAGGGTACCGTGGTCCAGGGGACGGTCGAGGAAGTGACCCCCTTCGGCGCCTTCATCTCCATCGAGCCGGGCCTGACCGGCCTGCTGCCGACCTCCGAGATGGGCCTCGCCCGCGGCACCCACCCCGGCCGGGCCTACACCGCCGGCCACAGCGTTTCGGTGCAGGTCGCTCGGATCGACACCAAGCGCAAGCGGATCAGTCTGGTGCCCGAGGGCGCCCAGGTGGGCGGTTCTCAGACCGACTACCGGGACTACCTGAAGAAGAGCCAGAAGGGACCCGCCACGACTGGCGCCGCCACGGGTCTCGGCGCCATGGCCGCGGCCTTCGCCAAGCTGCAGAAGTCCTGACGGCGGCGAAACCAGGAGGGCGGGTCACAGACCCGGCCCTACCGAAACAGGATCGTAGGGGCGGGTCTGTGACCCGCCCCGCCTACTGCTACACTTCCAGCATGGCCGTCTTCGCAGCGCCGGGGGCTCCCGCTTTCGACTTCTCCACCGAACGGGTCGGCCCCATCCGGTCGGTCGAGTTCGAAGCCTGGGCGATCGATCCCGACAACCCCTACGAGCTCCTCGCGGGCTGGGTCGTGCCGATGAGCCCTGGAAACGTCCGAACCGGCCAGTTCCTGCCCCGACTGGCCGCCCTCTTGCTTCCCCTCGCCGACCGCCGCGGCTGGAACTTGATCGTCGATGGCCGCCACCGCCTGCCCGACCCCCACGACACCGTCGTGTTCCCAGACCTGGCTCTCCACTGCAGCAGCGACGTACCCGTGGCCCTCGGCACCGACACGGCCCTCCGGGTACCCGATCTGGTGATCGAGATCCTGGGCGACGAGACGGCGGCCCGCGACCGCGGCCCCGCGGGGGTGAAGTTCGCGGCCTACGAGGCGAGCGGTGTGCGCGAGTACTACCACGTGTGGCCGGACGGATCGGAAGCGGCGGCCTACCGCCGAACCAGCGGGCATCTGGTCGCCATCGCCGCGGACGCCGACGGGTTTTTCGCGAGCGATATCCTCGGCGGCCGGTTCCGTCTGGTGCCGCCCGCCCTCTTGTAGGGGCGGGTCTGTGACCCGCCCTCCGTTCTTCGGTCCGCCCGCCTAGAGCGGATCACAGACCCGCCCCTACGACCGCTGGTAACGTACGAAACGCATTCCGTACGGGTTCGCCGCGTCCGCGGGCCGCTCCTCGCTCTCCACCTCCCGCCACGCCGCGGGATCGAATTCGGGAAAGAACGTGTCCGCCTCGAACTCACCGTCGATCCAGGTCAGGAGCATCTCGTCGCCGAGGGCGAGGCCTTCGCGATAGACCTCGTGGCCGCCGCAGAGGTAGACCTCGTCGCCGCCGGGAAGAGTCTTCCCGAGCTCGATCGCCGCTGCCACCGAAGGCGCCGAGCGGGCACCGGGAGCGGTGAAACCAGGCTGCCCGGTGACCACCACCGTGGGCCGGCCCGGCAGCACGCCGGTGGCCTCGAAGGTGCGCCGCCCCATGACCAGCACATGACCGCGGGTGGTCCGCTGGAAGTGCGCCAGATCCGCGGGCAGGTGCCAGGGCATCACCCCACCCTTCCCGATCTCCCGGCGTCGCCCGAGGGCCGCGATCAGCACCACGCTCAAACCGCGATCTCCGCCGCGATGTGGGGATGGGGGTCGTAGCCCTCGAGGGTCAAGCTCTCGAAGGTCACATCGTCGAGCCGGCGGATCGCCGGATCCAGCACCAGGCGGGGTAGGGGCCGGGGCGCGCGCGCGAGCTGCTCGCGGGCCTGTTCGAGGTGATTCGCGTAGAGGTGGGCGTCGCCTAGGGTGTGAACGAGCTCGCCGGGCTCGAGATTCGTCTCGCGGGCGATCAGGACCAGCAGCAGCGCGTAGGACGCGATGTTGAACGGCACCCCCAGGAACACGTCGCCACTGCGCTGGTAGAGCTGGCACGAGAGCCGGCCGCGGGCGACGTGGAACTGGAACAGGGCGTGGCAGGGCGGCAAGGCCATCTTCGGCAGCTCGGCCACATTCCAGGCCGAGACCACCAGCCGCCGCGAATCCGGATTGCGCCGGATCTCTTCGATCACCCCGGCGATCTGGTCGATGCCACCGCCGCCGGGGGAACCCCAGGATCGCCACTGGGAGCCGTAGATCGGCCCCAGCTCCCCCTGCTCATCCGCCCAGGCGTCCCAGATCTTGACCCCATGCTCGCGCAGATACCCGACGTTGGTCGACCCGCGCAGGAACCACAGGAGCTCGTGGACGATCGACTTCCAGTGCAGCTTCTTGGTGGTCAGGAGCGGAAACCCCGCGGCGAGATCGAAGCGCATCTGGTGGCCGAAGATCGACCGCGTGCCGGTCCCGGTGCGATCGCCCTTCGGCGTGCCGTGGTCGAGGACCTGTCGGAGCAGATCGAGGTATTGGCGCACCTTTGGAAGTCTACTCCGCCCGCTTCACCAGCTGCCCGAGGCTCCCCCTCCCCCGAAGCTGCCGCCGCCGCCCGAATAGCCCCCGCCACCACCCGAGCTCGAGCTCCAGCCGCGGCTCGAGCCCGACGACCCACCGCGCCACTGCATCGGCCCGATCTTCTCGCGCCACCGTTTGCCCCGGGCCGTTCGCGGCAGCAACAGCCGCAGGATCGGCCCACCGACGATCCAGGAGATGGCGAAGATCCCGCCGATCCGGGGGCCGAACAGCGCGATCGGGAACAACGAGTTGAACGGGATCATGAAGACGTAGAGGAACCATCCACCGCCCCCCGGCGTGGCCACGGCCATCGCCGAGAACAGTCCGAGGACCGAAAGCAGCAGCAGGGAGACCGCCACCGCCGCAAGGATTCCCTTGACGCCGGTCTGGCCAGAGAACAGCGAATTCGACGGCTCGGGCAGGGCCTCGGGGTCGCCGTCGAGCAGCCCCAGCATGGCACCCACGCCGTCGTCGACGCCCTGGGCGAAGGCGCCTTCCTTGAATCGGGGCACGATCCGCTCGTCGATGATCCGGTGGCAAAGGGCATCGGTGAGCTGGCCCTCGAGCCCGTAACCGACCTCGATGCGGAGCTTGCGGTCGTCCTTGGCGATCAAGAGCAGCACGCCATCGTCCTGCTCGGCCCGGCCCAGCTTCCAGGTCTCGACGACCCGCAGGGAGTAGTCCTCGAGCACCTCTCCCTCGAGGTTCGGCACGGTCAGCACCACCACCTGGTGCCCGGTCCGGGCCTCGAAGGCCGCCAGCCGCTCCTCGAGAGCGCGACCTTGGCCGTGGTCGAGAAGGCCGGCTTGATCGTTGACGTGGCCGGACAGGAACGGGACTTCGAGGGCCGTGCCGGGCGCGGGTGCCAGCACCGCGAGCGCCGCGAGCGCCGCGAGCAATAGGGCGCCCGCGATCGACAACCCGCGGCGAGCCCGGTCAGCGGTGCGGATGATCCGGTCCATGTTCCAGCCGCAGACGGTTGGGCAGCTCGTCCCGGTCGTCGGTGCGCGCTTCGAGGCCGCTCCGCTCGAGTAGCCGACCGCAGGCCGCGACCGCCTCCACCAGTCCACCCGCCACGTCACCTGCGTGCATCCGCCGGCACAGCTCGGCGATGATCGCCTGCCACTCCTCGGGCCGGACGTGGGCGTTGATTCCGGAGTCCCCGAGCACCACGGCCCGGTGTTCGAAGAGAGACAGAAACAGCAGGACGCCGGAGCGGTCCTGGGTGGCGAAGACCTCGTGCTCGAGGAAGGCCGCCGCCGCCCGCCGCCGGACCCGCCGGTCCATCGTCTGCGGGGCCACCAGCTGGCGCCGCAGCCAGGGAATCCGGTCCGCGGCCACGTAGCCGGCCAGGGCGCCGAGAATCGTGGGCAACGAGGCGGTGAGCCACAGGGCGCCGCCCCACGCACCCCCGAACCAGCTGGTGACACCGGCCGCCACGGCGGTGCTGACGGCGCCCAGGGCCGCACCGCGCCACGGGGCACCGTCGTAACGGTCCGACGCCGGAGTGGCGACGGTCACGATCTCCGCCCGGCTCGCGCCCTCGGCTTGATGGATGGCCGCCTCGACCGCGGCGAGCTCGCTGGCGCTGAAAAAGCGTTCGATGTCCATCGCTTCGTCGGGTCCCCTGGGGTAGCGTTCGGCTTCGATCCTATATCGGAGTGCGGTCACCACCCCCATCCTCTTGAAATAGCCGCGAAGCAATGAATGCTGAGGACTTTACGTACGCCCGTGGATAGGGCAAGATAGCCCCGTTTCACGCCCACCGAAATCACTCTCCCGACTCGATGCGGGATCTCGGTCGGGCGGCATTCTGGGAGCTGTCGTACGATTCGATCCGAACACTACGGAGGCAAATAGTCCATGAAGAACCCTCTGATCGTTGCGAGCGCCCTCGCGTGCGTGGCGCTGGCCACCGGGTCCGCGGCGGCCCAGGCGCCGAGCGCCAACCAGCAGCGCACCTACAGCCAAGCGGACGACCGGGACGACGCACGAGGTGAGGACGATCGGTTCGCCCTGGGGCTCGGCGTCGGCGTGGTCGACCCGGAAGGCGCGGGCGAGCTCTACTACACCGCGAACCTGCGCATCCGGATTCTCGATGGCGACGACGACGAAGTCGAGCGCGCCGACGGCGCCTGGCGCTACGACCAGACCCACGAGATCCAGGCCTACCTCGAGCCCGAAATCGGCTACTGGCAGGAGAGCAGCGACACGATCGACCAGAGCGACCTGTCCGTCGGCATCAACGCCATCGGCGTCGTTCCGGGCCAGGTGGTCGACTACTTCTTCGGCGTCGGTGCCGCGGTGCACTTCTACGATACCCAGATCGACTCGACCAACCCCCAGGTTCCGTCGACCGACGAGAGCGACACCCACCTCGGCGGCAACTTCCAGATCGGCCTCGACATCCAGCTCGGCGACACGGTCAGCGCCTTCGGCGCCGGTCGCTTCGACCTAATCGAGGGCCTGGACGACACGATCCAGGGCAAGGTCTACCTGGGAATGCGGTTCAAGTTCTGAGTTCCTGCCGTAGGGGCGGACCAACGGGTCCGCCCTTGTCCGGCCCTCCCCCTACTCCTCCACTCCCCGCCTCTGCCGCTTCACCTCGGCCCGCTTCCGCTTCCCTTCGAGCCTCTTTCGTCGCACCCCCGCGGGCATTCTCGTGGGCCGGCGCGGAATCTCGGGCTCGAGCGCCTCGGCCACCAGCTCCAAGAATCTCTCGATCGCCGCGGCGCGGTTGGCCCCCTGGGTCCGGTGGCGCTGGGAGGTGACGCGCAGGACTCCCTCTTTGGTGATCCGGGTCGCCAGGCGAGCGAGGATCGTCGCCCGCTGCCCTTCGTCGAGGCTGGGCGAACGGCCGACGTCGAAAGCGAGGGTCACGCGGGTCTCGAGCTTGTTGACGTTCTGACCACCCGGGCCGGAGCTGCGGGTGGTCGAAAAGACGAGCTCGTCGTCGGGCAGGGTGAGTCCGTTCGGCAGGGTCGCCATGACGGCGGCGATGCTACCAGCCTCCGAGGCGTCTCCCGCTTGCCAGCCTCCCGCCGATCGGGTAGAAACGCGGGCACCGTCGCTCGGTTTTCGCCGCGAAAGGAAGCCCATGATCCGTCGATCGTCCGTGGTGGTCTCGATCTGGCTCGCGACACTGGTTCCCGCCGGGGCGGAGCCCCCCCGTCCGATCGAGCCCGCGCCGGCCCGCGCCGAGGGCGAAGGGCCCTTCAGCCGCTTGATCCTGCGCGGGTTGACCGTGATCGACGGCACCGGCGCACCGCCCTTCGGACCGGTGGACCTGATCATCGAGAAGGACCGCATCGCCCGGATCACCCCCGTCGGCGTGCCCGGCTTACCGATCGACCCGGAGCGCCGCCCCAAGGCCGAGCCCACCGATCGCGACGTGGACATGAGCGGCCTGTACGTCTTGCCCGGGTTCGTCGACCTGCACGGGCACATCGGCGGCAGCGAGCAGGGCACGCCCGCGGAGTACGTCTTCAAGCTGTGGATGGGCCATGGCGTCACCACCATCCGCGACCCCTCCTGCGGCAACGGCATCGACTTCTGCCTCGACCATCGCAGAAAGAGCGCCGCCAACCAGATCACGGCGCCGCGCATCGAGGCCTATGTGTCCTTCGGCCAGGGCCGCGACGACCCGTTCACCAAGGTCGAGCAAGTGCGCGACTGGGTGGCCGAGATGGCCAAGAAGGGGGCCGACGGCATCAAGTTCTTCGGCGCGCGGCCGGACTTCATGAAGGCCGCTCTCGAAGAAGCCCGGAAGCGCGGGCTGCGCACGGCCTGCCACCATGCCCAGCTGGCGGTGGCGCGGATGAACGTGCTCGACACCGCCCGCTGGGGCCTGACCTCCATGGAGCACTGGTATGGCCTGCCCGAGGCGCTGTTCACGGACCGCACGGTGCAGGACTACCCGCTCGACTACAACTACAACGACGAGTCCCACCGCTTCGGCCAGGCCGGTCGACTGTGGAAGCAGGCGGCCTCCCCGGGCAGCCCGCGCTGGAACGAGGTGCTCGACGAGCTGCGCGCACTCGATTTCACCCTCGACCCGACGTTCAACATCTATGAGGCGAGCCGGGACCTGATGCGCACCCGCCGCGCCGAGTGGCACGACGAGTACACCCTACCCGCCCTGTGGGATTTCTTTCAGCCCAACCGCGACGCCCACGGTTCTTACTGGTTCGACTGGACCACCGACGACGAGATCGCCTGGCGCGAGAACTACCGGCTGTGGATGACCTTCGTCAACGACTACAAGAACCGCGGCGGCCGGGTCACCGCCGGCTCGGACTCGGGCTACATTTACCAGCTCTACGGTTTCGCCTACGTGCGCGAGCTCGAGCTGCTCCGTGAGGCCGGCTTCCACCCCCTCGAGGTCCTCCGCGCGGCGACCCTCGACGGCGCCGAGGCCCTCGGCCGGGCCGAGTCGATCGGCTCGATCGAGGTGGGCAAGAAGGCGGATCTGGTGGTGGTGGGCGAGAACCCGTTGCAGAATCTCAAGGTGCTCTACGGCACCGGCGCCCTTCGGGTCGACGCCGAGAACCACCCGGTGCGGGTGGGCGGCGTCCGGTGGACGATCAAGGACGGCATCCTCTACGACGCCCCCAAGCTGCTCGCGGACGTCCGCCGCATCGTCCGCGAGGCCAAGGAGAAGGCCGGCCGGCCGGTGTTGTACCAGCCGGGGATGGAACCGGCGGCGGTGGAGCCGTGAGCAACGCACTGGCCGAGGGCCGCGAGGGATTGAAATCCCTCGCTACAAAAACCGTCCCGCAAGGGGACGGAAAGAACGCCTCGGGGTTGGGTGGTGGAGTCGTCCCGCCAGGGACGAACCCTCTAGCGAGGGATTTCAATCCCTCGCGCCCAGGGAAGGGCCAGGTCTGAGGCGATGACCCCGAACGCCGCCGCCCCCGATCGCCGCGCCCAGCAGGACCCGGAGGGGCTGTTCGCCCGGCTGCTGCTGCACTATCAGTTGGTCGATCGGGCCACGATCGAGGCCGGGCTCGCCGCGGTGCGCGCCGAGGGCGGGTTGCGGGGCCTCGCCGAGGTGCTCGTCGAGCAGGGCAAGCTGGCTCCCGAGCGCGTCGAGCAGGTGCGGCGCGTCCAGCGCGAAATGCTCGAGCGGGAGCGGGCCGCCGGCCAGGCCGCCGCGCCGGCGCCAGCGGCCGTCGCACCCACCCCCTCCCCGCCGCCTCCCGTCCCGATCGCGAGCCCACCGGCAGCTGATGCGTTGCCTCCCCACCGCGCTCCGTCCGCCGGGCACCGGCTGGACCAGATCTTGGCCCTCGCCGTGCGCCACGGGGCGAGCGACCTCCACATCCACGCCGGCTCGCCGATCCTGGCCCGGCGCCAGGGCGAGCTGGCGCCGATCGGCTCGTCGGTGTTGTCGGCCGACCAGACTGAGCGCCTGGTGGATGAGGTGCTGACCGACGACGATCGCGAGAAGCTCGGCCGGACCGGTCAGGTCGACTTCGCCTACTCCTTGCCCGGGCTCGGACGCTTCCGGGCCAACGCCTACCGTCAGCAGCGGGGCGTCGATGCAGTGTTCCGCGCCATTCCGCCCCACCCCCCCAC
>CXWL01008296.1_pt1 | contig 40419 bp, 34 predicted proteins | sample 590931 | NCBI WGS metagenome assembly CXWL01 (sample SAMEA3498368, study PRJEB10139) | groundwater metagenome | biome: water well; material: biofilm material | place: Germany | collected 2015-04-27 | reverse complement strand
CACCGGATCGGATGCCATCGACGGCGTGGGCAACGTAGAAGCCAACTATATTGAGGGCAACGACGCCGGCAATTCGCTCTACGGCTACCGCCTGAACGGCCAGGCGGACGTCTACCCGACCGGCATTCCGTTCCTGCAGCAGTTCTCCCTCGCGCGCGACGCGGCCGAGGAAATGCTCGCCGACAAGGCGAACGCGGCGACTTTCCGTGCCCGGTACCCGTGGTACCTGCCGCAGCAGGTGGAGATGGACGCCGGCGAGGGCGACGCGATCTTCGGCTGGGGCGGCGACGACCGGCTTTACGGCTCGCTGGACGACGACTGGCTCGTCGGCGGCGAGGGCGACGACCTGCTCTACGGCTTCGCCGGCGCGGACATCATGGAAGGCGGCGAGGGCGACGACACCTATGTGGTGAGCGACTACTACGAGTTTTCCTTCGGCTACCTGGGCGGCGACTCGCTCAGCTACTCGGACTACGACAACAACGGGGACGAGCTGTTCGAGCTGGAGGACGAAGGCACGGACACCGTGGTCTCGGAGATCGACTTCGAGCTGGGCGAGCACTTCGAGAACCTGACGCTGGTCGCCGATACGCGTGCCTACGACCCGGACGGGCTGATCCCGCGCTCCACGCATGGCGCGCCGCATGTGGGCGTGGGCAACGAACAGGACAACGTCCTGACCGGCCACGACTTCGGCGTCGAGCTCCACGGCGATGACGGCAACGACACGCTGATCGGCGGCGCGGGCAGCGACTACCTGAGCGGCGGCGGCAGCGGCTGGGNNCGGCGGCGGCGGCGACGATACCTACATCGTCACCGACGAGGTGGACGTGGTGCAGGAGGCGGCCGGTGCGGGCATCGACTCGGTCGAGGTCGATTTCACCTACACGCTCGGCGCCAACGTCGAGAACCTGTACCTGCAGGAGAACGAGGAAGAGAACGATATCTCGGGTACCGGCAACGAGCTGGACAACCTGATCGTCGGCAACGACGGCGACAACACGCTCTCGGGCCTGGCCGGCAACGACACGCTCGACGGCGGCGAAGGCGAAGACGTCATGACGGGCGGCACCGGCGACGACACATTCTTCGTCGACAACGAGTACGACGTCACGGCGGAGGCGGCCGACGAAGGCCACGACACGGTCTACTCGACGCAGAGCCACGAGCTGGGCGACAACCTCGAAGACCTGTATCTCACCGGCGATGAAAACAGCTACGGCGAGGGCAACGATCTCGCCAACCTGATTGTCGGCGACGAAAGCTACAACGAGCTCGCGGGCCTGGGCGGCGACGACGTGCTGCACGGGAATGGCGGTGACGACAGCCTTTACGGCGACGAAGGCGATGATGCGCTGTACGGCGGCGACGGCTTCGATTACCTGGACGGCTTCGATGGCGACGACGTGCTCGACGGGGGCCTCGAGTCCGATTCCCTGAACGCCGGCGACGGCAACGACCTGCTGCAGGGCGGCGAAGGCAGCGACAACATGTACGGCGGCCTGGGCGACGACGTCTACTACGTGGACTCGGACGGCGATCAGGTCAACGAGTTCGAAGACGAAGGGATCGACACCGTCTACGAAGAGAACATCTTCTTCTACTCGACCCCGACGCACGTCGACAACGTCACGGTCATCGGCGACTACGCCGACTTGGACGACGACAACGACGGCGACGCCTGGGTCTGGGGCAACGATCTCGACAACATCTTCATCGGCCACGACGGCGATAACCGGATCCACGGCTTCGACGGTGCCGACACCATCGATGGCCGCGCCGGCGGCGACAGCCTGTACGGCGATTCGGACGACGACGTCATTTACGGCGGCGACGATGCGCTGCGGCGCCGCTCGATCTATATCGATTCCTATGGCGAAGAAGTACCGTACTGGTGGGAGAACGCCAAGCAGGTGTTCATCGACGAATTCGAGCTCGCCGCGAACGCCGACGACATCGAAGGCGGCGACGGCGACGACCAGATCGACGGCGGTTCGGGCAACGACGAGATATACGGCGACTCGGGCGACGACTTCATCTACGGCGGCGCCGACGGCCTGATCGGCGACGTGATCGGCGACGGCGGCGAAGGCGGCGGGGGCGACGGCGAGGACGAGGGCGGCGAGACCGAGGACGGGCGCGTCTTCCACCTGAACGACGACCGGCTGTTCGGCGACTACGGCGATGATGTGCTCGACGGCGGCTCGGGCGACGACGATATCTATGGCGGGGAGGGTGACGACACGCTCTACGGCGGCGCCGACGGCCCGCTGAACAGGAGCAACGACGACTACCTGGACGGCGGCGGGGGCATCGATTTCATGGCCGGCGGCACGGGCGACGACGAATACATCGTCGACGGCTTCTTCGAGGAGACCACGGACATCCCGGTGTACGGCTTCTGCGGCGAGGAGATCGAGGGCGCGGTGACGCGGCTCTGGACCACCGACACCGTGCTCGAGAGCGGCGGCGAAGGCTACGACCGCGTTTACAGCTTCGCCGACTACACGCTGGGAGACAACGTCGAGGAGCTGCAGCTCGCCTGGTTCTCAGGCTATGCGCCGGTGCTGTTCGGCCGCGGCAACGCGGGCGACAACACCATTCTCGGCAACGGCTATGACAATCGCCTTGAGGGCGCTGCAGGCAACGACTTTCTGAGCGGCGACTATGGCGATGACGTGCTCGACGGTGGAGCAGGCAATGACGTCCTGAACGGCGGCGCCGGCGACGACACCTACCTGTTCGGCCCGGGCGCGGGGCGCGATATCGCGTACTCGTACGGCGGCGGCACCGATCGCGTGCGCCTTACGCCGGGGTTCCTGCCCGCGGACGTGGTGCTATCTCGCCAGGGCGACAGCGTCATCATCGGCCTGCCGGGCTCAGGCGACAGCCTGCGGCTCGACAACTGGTTCGGCTCGTCGGAGCGCGTAAGCACGATCGAGTTCTGCGACGCCGATCCCTGGGACGAGGAAATGATCGAACAACTCGCGAACGCGCGGGTGGACCAGGTCGCTGCCGAATACGACTTCGCCGAGGTGAGCGAGGACGACGTGCAGCAGGTCTCGGGCAACCTGCTCGACAACGATACAGCCTACGATGCCGAGGCGACGTTGCGCGTCGATGGCGCAGGGGTGTGGGACGGCGACTACGGTTCGCTCGAAGTCGGCGCCTCCGGCGCCTACGTCTACACCCTCGACAACGATGACCCGCGGATACAGGCGCTCGGCGCGGGCGAAACCGCGTATGAACTGTTCGGCTACGAGGCGGTGGATACCTACGGCTCGTCCGCCCCTGCCGCGCTCGAGGTCTTGATCTACGGCAGCAACGACGCGCCCACGCTGGGCGAAGCCGGCGGCGGCGAGGTGACTGAAGACGCGGGAGAAGTCGAGATCTACAGCGACGAGAACCTGCTGCAGAACAGCTGGTTCGACTCCGGATTCGACGATTGGACGCTCGAAGGCAACACTGATTTCTCGGGCATCAACTTCTTCTTCTACGGCCCGACCGCGTACTTCGGCGCGCAAGAGGAGCCCACGCTGCTGTGGCAGGAGGTCGAGACCTTCGCGGGGGAACGCTATCTGCTGGAGTTCGACCTGATCGGCGGCGGCCAGGACGGCGCCGAGGTGAGCGTGCAATGGAACGGCGAGACCGTGATTGCGATCGCCGAGGCGGGCGACGAGGAGGAGCGCGATTTCACGCACTTCCAGCTGGAACTCCAGGGCACCGGCGACGACTCGCGCCTGGAATTCGCGCTGCGCAACGACCAGGGCTTCTGGTACCTGGACGACGTGAAGCTGGGGTTGTTGCAGGAGTACCAGTCAGTGTTCGACGAGCAGGAGGCGGAAGGCACGGCGACGTTCGACGACGTCGACGTCAACGACGGGCACGAGGTGCTGGTCGAGGCGCAGGGCGACGACTATGCTGGTTTCCTGTATGCCTACGTCGACGAGGACAGCTTCGGCGACAACATCGGCTCGTTGAACTGGTTTTTCTCCGCGGAAAACGATTCGCTGCAGTTCCTCGCCGAGGGCGAAACACGCGAGCAGGTCTACGACCTGACCATCGACGACGGCCACGGCGGCACCGCGACCCAGTCTGTGACGATTACCCTGCACGGCGTCAACGACGCACCGGAGTTCGAGGATACCTACGTCCTCGCGACGGAAGACGTCGAGCCGGTCGTCGGCGGAAACGTGCTCGACAATGTCTACGACGTCGACGCGGCCGACGTGCTGTCGGTCACCACGCCGGGCAGTCATGCGGGTCTTTACGGCACGCTGACGCTCGCCGCCGACGGCGGCTATACCTACGCGCTCGACAACGACTCCCTTGCGGTGCAATCGCTGAATGCCGGGGACTACCTTGAGGACGCGTTCGTCCTCGAGTTCGAGATCACCGATGGCATCGCGACCGGATTGCCGATGCTGCATGTGGCCGTCGCCGGCACGAACGATGCGCCGGTGGCTCAGAACGATTCGGCGACAGTGCGCGAAGATGGCGCCCTCATTGCGTCCGGCAACCTGCTGGCAAACGACTCCGATGTCGATTCCGGCGCGTACCTGTTGGTGCTCGCGTCCGGTGTCTTCGACGGCGCCTACGGCACGTTGGAAGTCCTCGACGATGGCAGCTATACCTACGTCCTCGACAACGGTGCTGTGCAATTCCTCGGTGCCGGCCAGAGCGTGGTCGATTCGTTCGCCTATGAGGCGACCGACGGCGATGAGAGCAGCGCGGCGACGTTGAATATCACCATCAACGGCGTAAACGACTCGCCGCTTGCGGCGGATGACGCGGCGGACGTCGCGGAGGACGGCGTGCTGGTCGCGACCGGCAACGTGCTTACGTCGAACGACCAGGATCCGGATGCCGGCGACCTGCTGAGCGTGGTCAACCCGGGCACTTACGTGGGCAGCTTCGGGACGCTGGAACTGGCCGGGGACGGGAGCTACAGCTACGTCCTGGACAACGGCTCGGTGGCGGTCCAGTCGCTGTCGGCCGGCGAAGTGGTCGAAGACAGCTTCGAGTACGCGGCGACCGACGGGTTGGCGACCACGGGGGCGTTCCTGACCATCACTGCGGCCGGCGCCAACGACGCGCCGATCGCGCAGGACGACGTGGTGCAGGCGGGCGAGGATGGCGACATCCTGGTCGGCGGCAACGTTCTCGCGAACGACAGCGACGTCGACGCCGCGGACACGCCAGTAGTAGCAGATGCCGGCGTTCGCGTGGGCGCTTACGGAACGCTGACTTTGGGCACGGACGGGGTATTCGAGTACCAGCTCGACAACGACGCGCTTTCGATCCAGTCGCTGCGCGGCGGGCAAAGCGTGAGCGATGTCTTCGCCTATTCCGTGACCGACGGCATGGCGGCCGATGGCGGCTCCCTCATCGTCCAGATCACCGGCGCGAACGACAATCCCGACGCAGTGGACGACGAAGCATTGCTGTCCGAGGATGGCCCTCTTGCCACCAGCGGCAACGTCCTGGGCAATGACAGCGACATCGACGCGGGAACAGTACTGGCGGTGGCCAACGCCGGCACGTTTGCCGGCGTATACGGCACGCTGGCGCTGGCAGTGGATGGCAGCTACACCTACAGCTTCGAGGCCGCGGCCCAGACACTCGGCCAGGGCGAAGTGGCGACCGACACGTTCGTCTACCTCGCGGCGGATGACGACGCTTCGCCGCTTTACGACGCGGGAATCCTGCGCATCACGCTCTCAGGCGCGAATGACGCGCCCGTGACGGTCGCCGACCTGGCTGTCGTGCAGGAGGACGTGACGTCGACGGCGGCCGGAAACGTGCTGGCGAACGATTCGGATGTCGATGCAACCGACGCGTTGAGCGTCTCCAATGCCGGCACGTACACCGGCGCGTTCGGCACGCTTACCCTCGCGGCGGATGGCGGTTACAGCTACGAGCTGGATAGTGCCGCCGCGCAGTCGCTTGCCGAGGGCGAGCAACGCACCGAGACCTTCGCTTACCTTGCGACCGACGGTATCGCCAGTACGCCTGGCGCCCTCTCGATCGAGGTTCTCGGGACCAACGATGCTCCCGTGTTCGGTAGCGCGGATCTTGCGGCGACAGTGACCGAAGACAACGGCCTGCCCGGCCCAGCGGTGCTGGGCGCCGACGGAAGCATTGCGTTCAACGACGTGGACCTTTCCGACCTCCATGAAGTCCAGATCGGCACACTCGATTCTGGATACCTCGGCGAATTCTCGGCGCAGATCGTCGCCGACAGCACCGGCGGCGGCGCAGGCGGCGTGCAGTGGTCGTTCTCGGTGGACAACGGCGCGCTGGATGCGATGGGCGAAGGCGAGACCCGCGAGCAATCCTACGAAGTCCTGGTCGACGACGGCCACGGCGGTGCCGATGCACGCATCGTCACCGTGACGCTGGCGGGCGTGAACGACGCGCCGGTGGCCGCGGACGACGCGGCAGCCGTGCAGGAAGACGGCACGCTGGTCGCCGCCGGGAACGTTTTGGGGAATGACTCTGATGTTGATTTGAATTCCTTGTTGCAGATTTCAAGCCCAGGATCATTCTCGGGAACTTTCGGCACGCTCACTCTCGCGGCAGACGGCAGCTACAGCTATGCGCTGGACAACGCGGCGGCGCAATCGCTGGCCGCCGGGCAATCTCTGCAGGATGTTTTCTCCTATGAGGCGACGGATGGCGTCGCCATTTCGACCGCGGCGCTGACGGTGACCATCGACGGCGCGAACGACGCGCCGGTGACCCAGGACGACAGCGCGAGCGTGCAGGAAGACGGCGCGTTCGTCGCAAGCGGTAACCTGCTCGCCAACGACAGCGATGTCGATGGCGGCACCACGCTGACGGTGGCGAATGCCGGGCTCTACGGCAGCCTCAACCTGTCGGCGAATGGCGACTATACGTATACGCTCGACAACGCCTCGACAGCGGTGCAGTCGCTGCGCGCGGGCCAGAGCGTGACGGACACGTTCAGCTACGCGGCGAGCGACGGTATCGCGAGCACCGCGGGCAGCCTGGTGGTGACGGTCAACGGCACCAATGACGACCCGGTCGCGAACAACGACACGGGGGCGGCGCAGGAAGACGGGCCGGCGGTGACGCTGCTTGCCTCGATGCTGCTTGCCAACGATACCGACGCGGATGCGGGCGACACCAAGGCGATCACCGCGGTGAGCAACTCCGCGGCGGGCGCCACGGTGACCCTGTCTGGCGGAAACGCCGTCTACAACGTGGGCGGTCTGTTCCAGACCCTCAGGGCGGGCGCCACCACCACCGACACGTTCAGCTACACGATGGTGGACGCGGTGGGCGCGGCGAGTACGGCAATGGTGACGATGACCATCACCGGCGTGAACGACGCGCCGGTGCTGGCGGTGCCGATCGCCGACCAGAACGCGGCGGCGGGCACGGCATTCACCTTCAGCTTCGCGGCCGGAACCTTCACCGACATCGACGCGGGCGACACGCTCTCCTACGCGGCAAGCCTGTCTGACGGCTCGGCGCTGCCGTCCTGGCTCGCATTCGACGCCGCCACGCGCACCTTTGCAGGAACCCCACCCGGCACTCCCGGTGGTGGTACCGGAGAGGACGATTGCGGCTGCGGCACGGACGGCGGTACCGCGCCGGCGACGCTGGATCTGCGCGTCACGGCCACCGACACGGCGGGCGCGAGCGCGCAGGACGCGTTCGTGCTGAACATCGCGGGCGGTTCGAGCGGCGGCAGCGGCATCGTGCCGATCGTCGGCACTGACCACGACGACGTGATCGCCGGCACCTCAGGCGACGACGTCATCGACGGCCGCAGGGGCTACGACAAGATGACGGGCGGCGCGGGCGACGACGTGTACTACGTCGACAAGACCGGCTCCAGGGTGGACCTGGTCACCGAGGGCGCGACCTCGGGCTATGACACGGTCTACAGCTCGGCGAGCTACACCCTGGGGTCCAACGTCGAGGAGCTGCACCTCATCGGCGACGACAACCTGGAAGGCAAGGGCAACTCGCTCGCCAACATGGTGATCGGCAACGCGGGCGACAACAAGCTCTACGGCGAAGCGGGCAACGACCTGCTGCTGGACGACGAGGGCGAGGACCGGCTGGACGGCGGCGCGGGCGACGACGTACTGGACGGCGGCGTCGACGACGACACGCTGATCGGCGGCGCGGGCAACGACCTCTTCGTCCACACAGCGGGCGGCGGCGACGACGTGGTGCAGGATTCGGGCGGCACGGACGCGATCCGCTTCGGCACCGGCATCGGCGCGGGCAACGTCACAGTGCGCCGCGACGACAAGGACCTTGTGCTGCGCCTCTCGGGCGGCAACGGCAGCGTCACGGTGAAGGACTGGTTCGCATCGAGCGCCAAGCGCGTCGAAGAAGTGCAGTTCGCCGACGGCACGGTATGGAACGAGGCGGCGATCCGCGCGCGCATCGGATCGGGAAACCCGTCCGGCGGCAGTGGCCACGGCGGTTCGCAGGGCGACCACAACGGCTATTGCGACGACCGGCCGCGCGCGCAGGGCAATGGCCATGACCGCGACGACGATGGCTACGACGGCCACCACGGCGGCCGCCACGACCACAAGGATCACCACGGCGGCCATGGCGGCGGTTGCGGCGGCGACGACTGCGGCAGCGGCGCGCATTCGGACCTCATGCGCGACGCCATCGGGCAGCGCCTGAAGCACAACCCGGACTACGACTTCACCGCGCTGGCGCAGTACCTGCAGAGGAACGGCGGCGGCGGTTACGGCGCGATGACGGCCCAGCAGGTGGCGCAGCGCTGGTCGCAGGTGCAGAACTGCGTGGGGAGCCTCGCGACGATGGACAACTGCGGGGACGACGACTGCGGCGGCGGCCACGGCGGCGGGCATGGCTGCGACGACGATCGCGGCGGCCACGGCGGCTGGGGCCATTCGGGGTCCACGGGCCAGAGCCGGGGCTGCGGCGGCATGAACAACTTCTCCGGGCTGGGTGAAGGCTTCCGCAGGCTCTAGGCCGGGAGCGCCGCCCGGCCTGCTGTTCCCGGCGCTTTCGCGCGGGAGCGCCGAACTAGCGTTGCTCGACCAGCTCGAGGAAACGCAATGGTGGTCCGCCGAGCGCCTGGAGAATGCGCAGTTCACCCAATTGCGCGTCCTGCTGCGACATGCGCGCGCGACGGTGCCGCACTATCGCGAGCGGCTTGCCGGCAGCGACGCGGATGCGGTGCTGACGCCTGCGCTCTGGTCCGCGCTGCCGATCCTCTCGCGCCGGCAGATCCAGGACGCGGGCAACGATCTGCGCAGCCGCCGCGTGCCGCATGGCCACGGCAGGCTGTTTTCCACGCCGACTTCGGGTTCGACAGGCGAGCCGGTGAAAATCTACGTCACCGGCCTGAACCACCTGATGTGGCGCACGCTGATCTTGCGCGAGCACCTCTGGCAGCGGCGCGACCTGCAGGCAAAGCTGTGTTCCATCCGCCCGGTGCGCGGCGGCAAGGCCGCGCCGCCGGACGGCCTCGAGCGGCGCGGCTGGGGACCCGCCACCGACAAACTGGGCGGGCGCGGTGCGATGGCGCTGCTGGCGCTGGGCGCCGAGGTCGGCGCGCAGGCCGATTGGCTACTGCGCCACGACCCGGAGTACCTGCTCAGTTTCCCGACCAACCTGCGCGCGTTGGCCGACCACTTCATCGCGGCCGGCCTCAAGCTGCCGCGACTGCGCGAAGTGCGCGCGATCGGCGAGACCGTCTCGCCCGAACTCTCACAGCGCGTGCTCGCGGCCTGGGGCGTGCGCCTCACCGACCAGTACAGCTCGCAGGAGGCGGGCGCGATCGCGCTGCAGTGTCCCTCCGGCTCCGGGCTCTACCACCTGCAGTCCGAAAGCGTGAAGGTCGAGGTGCTGGATGACGCTGGCCGGCCGTGCACGCCCGGCGAGACCGGCCGCGTGATCGTCTCCACGCTGCACAACTTCGCCATGCCGCTGCTGCGCTACGAAATCGGCGACTACGCCGAGGCCGGGCCGTCCTGTCCCTGCGGCCGCGGCCTGGGCACGCTGGCGCGCGTGCTCGGCCGCAAGCGCAACATGCTCACGCTGCCCGATGGCGCGAAGCGCTGGCCGCTCACCGGGTTCATGGCGTTCCGCGGCATCGCGCCGGTGCGCCAGTACCAGTTCGTGCAGCACGACCGGCGCAGCATCGAGGCGCGCTTCGTCGTCGACCGGCCGCTCGCCGCGGACGAGGAAAAAAAGCTCGGCGAAGTGATCCGCGGCGCGCTCGGCCATCCCTTCGACCTGCGCTTCACCTACCTCGATGCCTTTCCGCCGCATCCGGGGGGCAAGTTCGAGGACTTCGTATCTCGCGTGGAGGCGGCGTGATCCGCCCGCGCGAGAAACTTCCCTACTGGGAGAAGCGCTCGACGCTGCAGACCGGCCGGCCGATGCCGGCGCCGATCCGGCCTGCCGACAGCGACATCGCGCTCTATGCGGACCGGGCGCTCGCGCGGAGCGCGGCGTCCATGCGCGGGGGACTGGAAGTGCTGATGCTCGGCGTGACGCGCGCCATCGCCGCGATGCCCTGGCCCGCGGGAACTTCCCTCCTCGCGGTGGACTGGTCGCGCGGCATGATCCGACGCTTCTGGCCGGCCGGCGAAGTGCCCGCCGGCGCGAATCTCGCGATCGGCGACTGGCGCGAAATGCCGGTGGCCGGCGCGTCGCGCGATTTCGTCGTCGGCGACGCCTGCTACGCCGCACTCGCCACGCTCGACGACTGCGCCGCGCTGCACGCCGAACTGGCGCGCGTGCTGCGGCCGGGCGCCTGGTGGGTGCAGCGCAGCTTCCTGCGGCCCGAGACGCCCGAGAACCTGGACCGGCTGTTCGCCGAGCTTGAAACGGGGCGCATCGGCGTGTTCGAAGTGTTCTGCTGGCGCCTGGCGATGGCGCTGCACGGGCAGGCAGGCGAAGGCGTGCGCTGCGACGATGTCTGGCGCGAGTGGTCGGGCCGCATGCGCGACCCGCGCGCACTGTTCGAGCGGCTGGGCTGGGCGCCGGCGATCCTCGCCACCATCGAGCGCTGGCAGGGCGAAGCGACGCGCATCCTGTTTCCCTCGCTGGCGGAAGTGCGCCGCCTGGCCGCGCCGGATTTCGAGGTGCTCGAGATCCGCTATCCGGATTACGAGATGGGCGACCGCTGCCCGATGCTGGTGCTGCGGCGGCGCTAGAATCCTTCGAGGAAGAACATGGCCACGGAAAGCACACGAATCGACCCGCGCGAGTTCCAGCCGGCGCTGGTGCGCCTGCAGGCGCTGCCGCCCAGCCCGCTCGGGCGGCGCATGCTGTGGGCGGTGCTCGTCTTCCTCGGCGCGGTGCTGGTCTGGATGGTGCTCGGCAAGCTCGACATCGTCGCCGTGGCCGAGGGGCGCCTGGTGCCCGACACCTACCTCAAGATCGTGCAGCCCACCGATGCCGGCGTGGTGAAGGAGATCCTGGTCAAGGAGGGCGAGTTCGTGAAGGAGGGGCAGATCCTGATGCGCATGGATCCGGCGCTGTCTTCTTCCGACCTGAAGACGCTTGGCGCCGACTTTCACACCAAGCGCCTGACGCTGCGCCGCATCGACGCGCAGATGGCCGGCATGCCGCTCACCCGTGGCAAGGACGACCCCGCGGAACTTTTCAACCAGGTGCAGGCGCAGTACCTCGCCAACCGCCAGGCCTATGAGAGCGCGCTGGCGCAGGAGCGCGCGCTGCTCGACAAAGCGAAGAGCGACCTGGTCGCCGCCGAGGCGGTGAAGCGCAAGCTCGCCCAGGTGCTGCCGCACTACCGCGAGCAGGAAGCCGCCTACGCCAAGCTCGAGAAGGACGGCTTCGCCGGGCGCCTCATGTACACCGACAAGCAGCGCGAACGCATCGAGAAGGAACAGGATCTGCAGGCGCAGGAAGCGGTGATCGTCTCCGCGGCCGCCACCATCTCGCAGGAAGAAAAGAAAATCGCGCAGATCACGGCCGACTACCGGCGAGCGCTGCAGACCGAGCGCGTCGACATCGCCAACCAGTTCGAGCGCGCGGGGCAGGAACTCGCCAAGCAGGAACACCGCCACGGCTACCTCGAACTGCGCGCGCCGCAGTCCGGTACGGTGAAGGACCTCGCCACCCACACCATTGGCACCGTGGCGAGCCCCGGCACCATCCTCATGACCCTGGTACCGAAAGACGAGAACCTGCGCGCCGAGGTCTGGGTGAAGAACGACGACATCGGCTTCGTGCGCGAAACCCAGCCGGTGAAGGTGAAGCTCTCGGCGTTCACCTTCCAGAAGTACGGCATGCTCGCCGGCGCGGTCGCGCACGTCAGCGCCGACGCCGCGGAACAGGGCGCCACCGCCGGCAGCAGCGCGCCGGCCACGCCCAAGCAACCCACCGAACTTCTCGCCTACCGCACGCTGGTGAATCTGAAGAGCCAGACCCTGGACGCAGGCGGCGTCCAGTACCGGCTCCAGCCGGGCATGCAGGTCTCCGCCGAAATCCACCTCGGCACGCGCAGCGTCCTCGAATACCTGCTCTCGCCCGTGCAGAAGGCTTTTCAGGAAGCGGCCCGGGAGCGCTAGCGGAAATCGGGTGTTGGAGTTATTGCCAACATCCTGAATTGTTGGTATTGTCTCCAACATGCAGGCCGAGCCGCTGCTGGACGAGCGCCACGTGCTGAGCGAGACGGCGTTTGCGGAACTGGTGGTGTGGCGCGTGCCGGTGGCAGTGCGCGGCTCCACGCACCGGTTTCGCTATCGGCTAGCCTTGGTCGTCGAAGCGAAATGCGTGTTGCGGTACGACAACGAGGCCGGGAAGGGCGATCACAGGCACCTCGGGGGCGTCGAGCGCCGGTATCGATTTACCACCCCCGAACGCCTGCTGGCGGATTTCTGGGCGGATGTCGATCAATGGGAGCTTTGACATGAAAACCGTGACATTTTCAGTCGCCCCGCGCGGGCGCGTTGCCCGCCGCGCGGTGGATGCGTTTTCCGGAAAACGCGGTGGCGCGCATGTGTCGTTCGCCTCGGCGGAACTGCTGTGGAAAGTGCTGACCGCGAAGCGCTGGGACCTGCTGAAAGCCATGGCAGGGGGAGGCGAGATGACGCTGCGCGAAGCCGCACGAAGGGCCGAGCGCGATGTAAAGGCGGTGCACGGGGACGTGCACGCCTTGCTGGCGGCGGGCGTGCTGCGCAAGACGCCGAGCGGAAAGATCGAGTTTCCGTTCGATGCCGTCCATGTGGATTTCATGCTCGAGGCCGCGTAGCCCGGCAAGTGGTATCGCGTTGACGCCGGGAATTGACGCTGCCCTTGTTACTTCTTGTAGTATTCGCGACGACATGGACGAGCCCATTCATCCGGTTCAGCTTGAGGGGTTGAAACGCGCGACGCCGGCGCAGAAGCTGGAGATGGCCGCCGCGCTGTACGAGGCCGGCATCCGGCTGCGGATGGCGGGTTTGCGCATGACGCACCCGGATTGGAGCGACGAGCAGCTCGATCACGAGGCGCGCCGATCGCTGCGCCATGCCGGCACCTGATCCGTTTGCGCCGTTCCTCGAGCGGCTCGAGCACCTAGCACTGCCTTACTGCATCACCGGCTCCGTCGCGGCCAGCGTTTACGGCGAACCGCGGTTGACGGCCGACATCGACGTGGTCCTGCTGTTGCGGATGCAGGACATTCCGTCTTTGCGGTCCGCGTTTTCCGATACCGACTACTACGTTCCGCCCGATGAGACCGTGAATGAGGCGGTCGCGCAAAGCGCGCGCGGGATGTTCAACCTGATCCATCACAAGAGCCAGTTCAAGGCGGATATCTACGTCGCGGCGGACGATCCTCTCCACGGCTGGGCGCTGGAGCATCGGCGCCGCATCGACCTTGGCGGAAGCGGCGCCTGGATTGCGCCTCCGGAGTACGTGATCCTGCGCAAGCTTGAATTCCTGCGCGAAGGTGGGTCCGACAAGCATCTGCGCGATATCCGGTTCATTCTTGCGGCGACGCCGGTTGACCGCGCATTCCTGGAACGGGAAGTTTTGCGCCTTGAGGTGCAGGCGCAGTGGCGATCAGCGGGCGGGAATCAGCTTTAGGAGCTGATGCGGTTCTGCGTCGAGCGTCTTGCGCTCGGCGCGCATCGGGATGTACTCGTTCTTCGCCCAGGCTTCGCTGAAGGCCTTGTAATGGTCGGAGAGGATGTTGCCGGACTGGCCGCCGGAGTGGATGTAGAGGGACTTTTCCAGGTCCGACAGGTCGTAGATCGCGCGCAGGCTGGCGGCGTGGCGATTGGCGAAGGGCTCGGCGTCGTTGTTCATGATGTTGCGGCCGACGTTGACGGTGTAGGTGTCGCCGGGCGAGGGCACGGTGATGTCGAAGAGTTTCGCCAGCAGCGGCTGGCGGCCGAGCGGCCGGTGTTCGTGGCGCGCAATGTGGGCTTCGCCCCAGCGCCAGCGGGCCGGGTCGCTGCCGTAGCGCTTCGAGAGGTCCGCGAGCGCGGCTTCGAGCGATAGCGCGAGTATTTCTTCGCAGGTCTCGACCGCCGGCGTGCGCACGTCGTCGCACCAGCGTGCCTTCTCGGCGTCGCCGGAAAGCACGCCGCCGATGAACACGGCGCGCGCGAGCCAGTTCTGCCGGAACGCTTCGCCCAGTTCGTCGGCGTAGATGGCGCGCGTGAGTTCGCGGTACCAGGCCCAGGCGATGAGCGGCTCGGCGCGCTCGGGGGACATCGTCGCGTCCCAATTGGCGAGCAGCGCGAGCGCCTTGCGCGCTGCCTCGCTGCGCGGGCGCGTGGCGAGCAGCCTGGGCAGGAGGTCGCGCATCGCCAGCGACGTCACGTCGGCCTGGATGCGCGCAAACGTGTTCGTGGTGTGCTTTGGCGTCGCGTCGAGCAGCTGCTGTATGCGATCGGCGCGGAAGGGCGGCTCCCAGTCCGAGCTGATGAAATGCGGATATCCGGGCGGCGTGATGCGGTGGTTGGCGGTCATGATGGCGCCGCCGGGCGGGTTGAAGCTGCGCGGCAGCTGCTCGAAAGGAATGTAGCCCGCCCAGTCGTACTTCTCCTGCCAGCCCGGCGCCGGCGCCATGCCCTTCAGGTCGTTGGTCGGCCGGCGATGCGGCACGCGGCCGGCGGCGATGAAGCCGATATTGCCCTCGACGTCGGCGTAGACGATGTTCTGCTGCGGCGACTGGAAATCGCGCGCCGCGTCGAGGAAGCCGTCCCATTCGCGCGCGCGCGCGAACTTGAGCGCCGCCTGCATGCTGCGGTCGTCCTCGGCGAGCGCGGTCCAGGAAAAGGCGATCACGTGGCCGCGCGGCGACGCGTCCTGGGCCGCCTTCATCACGTCCGAGATTACCGGCCCGTGACGAGAGATGCGCACGCGCAGCTTCTCGGGCTCGCCGCCCTTCACGCGAATGATTTCATCGACCGTCTTGAACTGCCTCGGGCCATCGGGCGCGACATAGCCGCCGGCGGCGTCGAGTTTCTCGATGAAGAGGTCCTGCACATCGGGCCCGGTGTTGGTGAATCCCCAGGCGATGCGCTCGTTGCGCCCGAGGATCACGCCCGGCACGCCGGGCAGCGTCGAGCCGATGACGTTGATGCCGGGCGCCGAAATGTGCGCGAAATACCAGACCGGCGGCGCGGTCAGACCGAGGTGAGGGTCGTTGGCGAGCAGCGGCTTGCCGCTCGCGCTACGCTCGCCGGAGACCACCCAGTTGTTCGAGCCGAGACCTTCGTTATCTGGAAAATCAGGGTCAGACCACGATTTATTCTCGCGGACGGAAATCGTGGTCTGACCCCGATTTTCAGCAAGTCGCACCGCTTCGCGTTCCATCGAGCCATAGAGTTCCTTCAGGTCGGCGATCAGCGGCGGCTTGTCGCCCGGATACGGCGGCAGCAGTTCGTGGATGCGGGCGAGGGACAGCGTTTTCGAAAGGCGCATGCGCAGCAGTTCGTTGCGCCAGTTGCCGCCGAGGTCCCAGGCCATCATCTTGATCCAGGCGACGGAGTCCGCGGGCTGCCAGGGTTCGGGGCGCGCGCCGGTGAGCCAGAACTCCACCGGCAGGATGGGATTGGTGGCGAGAAATGCGTTGACCCCGGACGCGTAGGCTTCCAGCGCCTTGCGCGTTTCGCCATCGAGCGTGCGCAGGTTCGCCTCCGCCGCGCGCCGCACGCCCAGGGTGCGCAGGAACCGGTCGGTCTCCAGACCGGACGCGCCGACGACCTCCGACAGGCGGCCCGCGGCGACGCGCCGGCTCATCTCCATCTGCCACAGCCGGTCCTGGGCGTGGACGAAACCGAGCGCGAAGCTGGCGTCCTCCGCGCTCGCGGCGAAGATGTGCGGGATGCCGTAACGGTCGCGCAGGATTTCGGCGTTCGCGCCGAGGCCGGCGAGGCGGATTTCGCCCTTCGTTTGCGGCAGGGATTGCCGCAGGTAAACGTAGAACCCTGCCGGCAGAAGCGCCGCAAGGAGCCCCAAGGCGACGGCAAAACGAAGGGCAAATCGTAAGAATCGTCGCATTCCGGGAAGAATAACCGCGAAACTCCCGGGGAGGCCCTGCCGCTCAATGCCGCACCGCCGCAATTCTGCTATGGTACGGCGCGATGCTCTATAAGCTGTTCGAAGCGCAGCACCAGATGCTTGGCCCTTGGCGCATTGCCGCCGAGGCGGCGCGTGGCTGGTACGGTCATCCGTTCAGCCCGCTCAGCTATTCGCCGATCGCGCGCCGCATCACGGCTTCCAGCGAGCTTTTCCTGCGCGTCACCCAGCGCTACGAAAAGCCGGCCTGGAATATCGACAGCACCACCGTAGACGGCCAGAGCGTCGCGGTCGAGGCGGTCATCGAACTCGACAAGCCGTTCTGCAAGCTGGTGCATTTCCGCCGTTCGCTCGAGACCCGCCGCGACGATCCGCGAGTTCTATTGGTGGCGCCGCTCTCGGGCCACCATGCCACGCTGCTGCGCGATACGGTGCGTTCGCTGCTGCCCGAGCACGACGTCTGGGTCACCGACTGGGTGGACGCGCGCATGGTGCCGCTGAGCGACGGGCCGTTCCACCTCGCCGACTACGTGGACTACGTGCGCGATTTCATCACGCTGCTGACGGATCCGCGGCAGCCGAACCTGAACGTGATCTCCGTGTGCCAGCCGACCGTGCCCGTGCTTTGCGCGGTGGCGCTGATGGCGCAGGACGGCATACCCAATCCGCCGAAGACCATGGTGATGATGGGCGGGCCGATCGACGCGCGCAAGAGTCCGACGGCGGTCAACAACCTCGCCACGCAAAAGCCGTACTCGTGGTTCGAGCAGAATGTGATCCAGCGCGTGCCGGACAAGTACCCGGGCTATTCGCGGCGCGTCTACCCGGGATTCCTGCAGCACCTGGGATTCGTCGCGATGAACCCGGACCGCCACCTGAACGCGCACTGGGATTACTTCAACCACCTGCTCGCGGGCGACGACGGCTCGGCCGAGAAGCACCGCGATTTCTACGATGAGTACAACGCGGTGCTCGACCTGCCGGCCGAGTACTACCTCGACACGGTGAAGGCGGTATTCCAGGACTTCGCGCTGCCCAAGGGGCGCCTCTTCATCCGTGACCAGCTGGTGCGGCCGCAGGAAATCCGCGACACCGCGCTGCTAAGCATCGAGGGCGAGCTGGACGACATATCCGGCAACGGCCAGACCGAGGCCGCGCACCTGCTGTGCTTCAACATTCCCGCGGAGCGGCGCGAACACTACGTGGCGCCGCGCGCCGGACACTACGGCATCTTCTCAGGGCGCCGCTGGCGCGAGACGATCTGTCCGAAAGTCCGCGACTTCATCCGCAAGCACGCCTGAAAATCGGAGTCAGAGCCCGATTTCCAAACGTTGCCAGATCTCGGAAATCGGGCTCTGACCCCGATTTTCAAAGTTCGTAGCTGGTCCCTGCTTTTTCCATCACGGTTTTTTCCACCATGTCGCGCGAGAGGTTGGGCGCGAACAGCTCGATGAAGTCGTAGGCATAGCGCCGCAGGTCGGCGCCGCGCTTGATGCCGAGGCGCGTGGTTGACGACGCGAACAGGTGCGCGGCGTCGATCGAGCGCAGTTGCCGGTCGCGCTTGGCGTCGAAGGCCATCGACGCCATGATGCCGACCCCAAGCCCGAGCTCGACATAGGTCTTGATCACGTCCGCGTCGAAAGCCGTGAGCACGACCTGCGGCGTCAGCCCGCGCTGCTCGAAGGCGCGGTTGACGACCGAACGGTTGGCGTAGGCGAAGTCGTAGGTCACGATCGGATACTTCGCGACCGCTTCCAGCGTGAGCGGCTGGACCTTCAGCAGCGGATGCCTGGCCGGCACGACGACGCAGCGGTTCCACTGGTAGCAGGGCAGCGCCACCAGCCCCGGGTGCTCGGGGATGTGCTCGGTTGCGACGCACAGGTCGGCCTCGCCCTGCGCCACCTGCTCGCAGATCTGGGTCGGGTTGCCCTGGTGGATGAAGAGCTGCACCTTGGGGTAGCGGCGTTTGAACGCGGCGACCGCTTTCGGCAGCGCATAGCGCGCCTGCGTGTGGGTGGTGGCAATGGTCAGGGTGCCGATCTTCTCCCCGGCGAAGTCCTCGCCGGCGCGCTTCAGGCTGGCCGCGTCGGCGAGCATGCGCTCGGCGATCGCAATCACGGCCTGCCCGGGCTCGGTGATGCTCACCAGGCGCTTGCCGTTGCGCACGAAGATCTCGATGCCGAGTTCTTCCTCGAGGCCCTTGATCTGCTTGCTGACGCCGGGCTGCGAGGTGAACAGCGCCTCGGCCGCCGCCGAGACGCTGAGGTCGCGGCGCGCGACTTCGCAGAGGTAGCGCAGTTGCTGCAGCTTCATGGGATTTATTCTATTCGAATCTAAAGAATTAGATCTTTAGACCTTAAAAAACTCCCATTACCTCCTGATCCCGTCCAGCGCCCGGTCGAGGAAGTCGAGCCGGTCCTGGCCCCACAAGCGTTCGCCATCCAGCACGTAGGTCGGCGCGCCGAAGATGCCGAGGCGCTCGGCTTCATTGCTGTAGGCCTTGTACAGGGATTGCACCGGCGCGCTCATTTCTGCCGCCGCCAGTTCGGCGCCGGGCAGGCCGTTTTCGTTCGCCACCGCGATCCGTACCTTCTGGTCCGAGGTGTCGCGCTCCTCCGCCCATAGCGCGCGCAGCAGCGCGTGCGACAGCAAGGGCGCGTCCAGGCCGCGCTCCTGGGCGGCGATCACCATCCAGCCGGGCGGCTTGTTCCAGCCCGCGGGCTTGCCGTCCGCCGGGTAATGCTTCGGCGTGAGTTGCAGCGGCATGCCGAGGTACTTGCGCCAGCGATCGAGTTCCTCGGCATGGTAGGTACGGCGCGGCTCGGGGCGCGTGCGCAGCGGCACGCCGCCCGTGCGCGGCACCACCTCCTGGAAGTCATAGGGCTTGAGCACCAGGCGCAGACGGTGCCTTCGCACGATGTCCTGCAGCTTGGGGCCGCCGAAGTACGCCCAGGGCGAGGACAGGCTATAGAAGCAGGAGAGCTCGGTCATGAAACAATTATAAGAAATGACGCTCGATGAACTCACGGAGTTTGCGCGCAAGGAACTCGCGCAGCTCAATTTTCCGCCCGCGGACTGGGTCCCTCCGGCCGATGGCCCGGACGGCAAGTCCCTGCTCGACGCACTCGTGGTCGGCGGCGGGATGTGCGGCCAGCTCGCGACCTTTGCCCTGATGCGAGAGGGCATTCGCAACCTGCGCTGCGTCGACCGCGCGCCGCGCGGGCGCGAGGGCCCCTGGGCCACTTACGCGCGCATGGAGATCCTGCGGTCTCCAAAGCACCTCACCGGCCCCGACCTCGGCGTCGCCTCCCTCACTTATCGCGCCTGGCACGAGGCGAAGTACGGCGTGGCGCACTGGGAGAAGATGCACAAGATCGCGCGCCTCGACTGGGTCGCCTACCTGCTATGGGTCCGGGATGCGGCCGCGTTGCCGGTGGAGAACGGCGTTGAAATGAAGTCCGTGGAATTGCATCCGGGTTACGTCAGTTGCACGGTGGGCGGAAAAACAGTTCATGCAAGAAAGCTCGTCCTTGCCCTCGGGCGCGAGGGCAGCGGCGCGCTGCGCTGGCCACGCTTCGACACCTTTGACCCGGCACAACGCGCCTCCGGCGCGCTCCATTCGCAACGCGGGTCCGGCGTGTTTCATTCCGCCGACGACATAGATTTCGCCGCGCTCAAGGGCAAGCGCGTCGGCGTGCTGGGCGCGGGCGCTTCCGCCTTCGACAATGCCGGCGAGGCGCTGGAAGCCGGCGCGGCCGAAGTCGTGCTGTTCGCGCGCCGCTCGCAGCTGCCACAGGTCAACAAGTCGAAGTGGGCCGCGTTTTCCGGCTTCCAGCATGGCTACGCGGCGCTGGGCGACGCCTGGCGCTGGCGCTTCTACACCTACATCTTCAGCGAGCAGGTGCCGCCGCCCTATGAAAGCGTCCTGAGGTGCGAGAAGCACAAGGGCTTTTCAGTGCGGTTGGCGGAAGGATGGCAGGACATCCTTCCGGGCCCCGAGGTAAAAACGTGGAGGGGGAAAACCCGGTTCGATGCGCTGATCGTCTGCACCGGCTTCGACGTCAATATGATCGAGCGCCCCGAGATCGCTTCTTTCCGCGATGCGATCGACACCTGGCGCTCCCATGTGCCGCCGGAGCAGGCGGCTAAATATCCGGAAGAAGCGCGCTTCCCTTACCTGGGCGACGCCTTCCAGCTGCAGGGAAAGGCAGCGGGATTGAGCCGGGTGCACGTCTTCAACTGGGGCAGCACCATGAGCCACGGCGCCCTCGCAGGCGACATCCCGGGCATCCAGATCGGCGCCGGGCGGCTCGCCGCGGGAGTTGCCCGGGACCTGTTCGTGGAGGACGCCGACCTGCACTACCAGCGCTTGCTCGCCCACAACGAGGACGAGCTCAGGCCGACGGGCTACTTCGTCGACCGGTCGTCGCGCGTTAAGGCCTAAAAGGAATAAGGAATTAAGTTTTAGGTATTTTGTATTCATAAAGGGCGACCGTAGCATCGCCCTTCATGGACAGCGGCATTCTGGTCCTCCTCGGCATCACCTTCTTCGCGGCCTTCGTCAACGGCGCGCTGGGCTACGGCTTTTCGTCGCTGACGGTGCCGGTCGCGCTGCTGTTCCATTCGAGCCGGATCCTGAATCCGGCGCTGGTGCTGATCGAGGTGTTCCTCAATCTGTACGTACTCTTCATCAACCGCGGCGGCGTGCGCGCGGTTTGGCGCCGCGTCCTGCCGATCGTCATCGGCCTTCTTCCGGGCGTTGCGCTGGGCAGCTATGTCCTCGCATCGATTCACCCGGACTGGCTCAAGTTCGGCACCTATGCGCTGCTGCTGCCGCTGATCCTGGTGCAGGCGGCGGGTTTGCGCCGGCCGATCCGCTCCGAGAAGCTGTTCGGCGTTCCCTTTGGCGCCGGCCTCGGTTTCCTCTATTCGGTGACCACGATCTCGGGCCCGCCCCTGGCGCTGCTGTTCAACAACCAGGGCCTGGTGAAACAGGACTTCCGCGCGGGGCTTGCCTTGATCCGCGTCGCCGAATCTCTGCTCACCGCCTTCGCCTACTGGCAACTGGGCCTGTTCGTGGCGGAGAGCTTCGCCATCGCCTCAACTATTGTGCCGGCGGTGCTGCTCGGGATTCCGCTGGGTGCGGTCGCGATCCGCAAGCTGGACGCCGAAACCTTCCGCCGCATCTGCATGAGCTTCGACGTCTGGATCGTCGGCTTCGGCCTGTCGCGCGTGCTGCTGGATCTGAAACTTGCCCAAGGCGCGTTCGCCTACGGACCGCTGGTCGTCGCGGGCCTACTCGATGCATGGCTTCTCTATCTGTTCTTCTCGAAAAATGTATACCTACGACAGCATCGACCAGCGGCTGGTTGACGAACGCGTTGCGCAGTTCCGCGACCAGACCCGGCGCTTCCTCGCCGGCAAGCTGGCCGAGGAGGACTTCCGAGCGCTGCGCCTGAGGAACGGCCTCTACGTGCAGCGCTATGCGCCGATGCTGCGCATCGCCATTCCATATGGCCTTTTAAGTTCAAAGCAATTAAGAAAACTGGCGGACATCGCGCGCAGGTACGACCGCGGCTATGGCCATTTCTCCACGCGCCAGAACCTGCAACTGAACTGGCCAAAGATCGAGGACGTGCCGGAGATCCTGGCCGAGCTAGCCAGCGTGCAGATGCACGCCATCCAGACCTCGGGCAACTGCGTGCGCAACATCACCACCGACCACTTCGCGGGCGTGGCGAAGGACGAAATCGTCGATTCCTTCGTCTGGTGCGAGCTGATCCGGCAGTGGTCCACCTTCCACCCGGAATTCAACTACCTGCCGCGCAAGTTCAAGATCGCGGTCAACGGCGCGCGCGCCGACCGCGCGGCGACGTACGTGCACGACATTGGCCTGCATGCGCTGATGGGCGAAGCGGGCGAGATCGGCTTCCGCGTCATCGTCGGCGGCGGCCTGGGCCGCACGCCGATCGTCGGCCACGTCATCAATGAATTCCTGCCCTCGCGGCACCTGCTGACCTACCTCGACGCCATCCTGCGCGTCTACAACCGCCATGGCCGGCGCGACAACATCCACAAGGCGCGCATCAAGATCCTGGTCAAGGAGCGCGGCATCGACAAGTTCCGCGAGGAAGTGCACGCGGAATGGGCGCAGCTGAAGGACGGCCCGGCGACCGTGACCTGGGCGGAGCTGCAGCGCATCGAGGGCCGCTTCACGCGGCCGAAGTACGACAAGCTCGCGGACGTGAAGTATCCGGAGGCAAAGACGCCGTTCGCGGCCTGGATGAAGCGCAACGTCCATCCGCACAAGCAGCCCGGCTACGCGGCGGTCAGCGTGTCGCTGAAGAAGACCGGCGTGCCGCCGGGCGACATGACCTCGGCGCAGATGGAACGGGTCGCCGAGCTAGCGGACCATTACTCGTTTGGCGAGCTGCGCGTCACGCACGAGCAGAACCTGGTGTTCGCCGATGTGCGCCAGGCCGAGCTGCCGGGCCTGTGGCAGGCGCTGCGCGAGCTGGGGCTCGCCACGCCGAACGTCGGCCTGCTCACCAACATCATCGCCTGCCCGGGCGGCGATTTCTGCTCGCTAGCCAACGCCAAGTCCATTCCCGTGGCCGAGGCGATCCAGCGCCGCTTTGATGACCTCGACTACCTGCACGACATCGGCGAGCTGGACCTGAACATCTCCGGCTGCATCAACGCCTGCGGCCACCACCATGTCGGCCACATCGGCATCCTCGGCGTGGATAAGAACGGCGAGGAGTGGTACCAGATCACCCTCGGCGGCGCGCAGACGGGGAAGATCGGCCGGATCATCGGGCCGTCGTTCGCGCGCGCCGACATTCCCGACGTCGTCGAGCGCTTGATCGACACCTACCTCGAGCAGCGCGACAGCGAGGCGGAGCGCTTCGTCGATGTCGTGCAGCGCATTGGCATCGAACCCTTCAAAACCAGCGTCTATGGCAACCCTGATCAAAGACCGTCGGATCGTCGCGCAGCTCTCGCCGCCTGACCTGGTGCTCGAGCCGACGGACGATCCGGCGCTTGTCGCCGGCTCGGTGGACCTGGCGCGGGTGATCGCGGTCAGCTTCCCCAAGTTCAGCGACGGGCGCGGCTACTCGATCGGCCGCCTGCTGCGCGAGCGCTACGGCTACAAAGGCGAACTGCGCGCTATCGGCGAGGTGGCGCGCGACCACCTGCACGCGATGGAGCAATGCGGGTTCAACGCTTTCCAGCTGCGCGAAGGCGAAGACCCGCAGGAAGCGCTGGCGGCGTTCGGCGATTTCAGCGACAGCTACCAGGCCACGGCCGCGCGGCCAGAGCCCCTGTTTCGCCGCAGGGGCTGAGCGTGGCCGCGATGATGCCGGAGTTGCTGGCGAAGATCGACGTCGCGCTCGCCCTGCTGCAGCGGGTCGCGGTGGAATACCGGCCCGCCGCTTTCGCGAGCAGCCTCGGGGCGGAGGACATGGTCCTGACCGACATGATCGCCCGGCACCGTTTCGGCATCGACATTCTTACGCTGGACACGGGCAGGCTGCATGCCGAGACGCTCGGCCTGCTGGCAGGGATCTCCGGGCGCTACGGCAGGGCAATCCGCGTGGTGTCGCCGGATCCTGCGGCGGTCGAGGACTACGTCGCGAGCCACGGCAAGGACGCGTTCTACGGCAGCGTGGAATTGCGCAAGCGGTGCTGCGGAATCCGCAAGATAGAGCCGCTGGAACGCGCGCTCGCCGGAAAGCGAGCCTGGATCACCGGGATGCGGCGCGGGCAATCCGCTTCGCGCGCGGCTATCGCCGTCGAGGAAGCGGATGAGGCGCGCGGCATGCGGAAATTCAATCCACTGGCGGACTGGAGCGAAGCCGACGTGTGGAGCTACCTCCGCAATTTCGACGTGCCTGTCAATCCGTTGCACGCGAAGGGTTATCCGTCGATCGGTTGCGAGCCCTGCACCCGGGCGGTAGCCGCCGGCGAGGACCCGCGCTCGGGCCGCTGGTGGTGGGAAAACCGGGGCGGCGCCGCTTCGGGCGAATGCGGAATCCACATATCCCCCGACGGGAAAGTATCCAGGGCAAAGGCAACGGCATGAAGTTCGAACGCAGCCACCTCGACTGGCTTGAGTCGGAGGCCATCCATATCCTGAGGGAAGTCGCGGGCGAGACGGCCAACCCGGTACTGTTCTTCTCCGGCGGCAAAGATTCGATCTGCCTGCTGCGCCTGGCGGAGAAGGCTTTCCGCCCGGGGCGCTTCCCGTTCCCGCTGATGCACATCGACACCGGGCACAACTTCAGGGAGGTGATCGGCTTCCGCGACGCACGCGCCGCCGAACTGGGCGAACGCCTGATCGTGCGCTCGGTCGAGGGCTCGATCGAGCGGGGAACTGTTCGACTTTTGAATAAGGATCAAAGCAGGAACGCCGCGCAATCGGTCACTCTCCTGGAAGCGATCGCCGAGTTCGGCTTCGATGCCGCGATCGGCGGCGCGCGGCGCGACGAGGAGAAGGCGCGCGCGAAGGAGCGGGTCTTCTCCTTCCGCGACGAGTTCGGCCAGTGGGACCCGAAGAACCAGCGTCCGGAGCTGTGGAACCTCTACAATCCGCGCGTGCACAAGGGCGAGCATGTGCGCGTGTTCCCGATCTCGAACTGGACCGAACTCGACGTCTGGCAGTACATCGAGCGCGAGAAGCTGGAAGTGCCCTCGATCTATTTTGCGCACCGGCGCCAGGTGGTGCGCAGGAACGGCTACCTTTTCACTCCCCGGGAAGGAGAAGAAGGCGAGGAAGTCTCGGTCCGCTTCCGCACGGTGGGCGACATCAGCTGCACCTGCCCGGTCGAATCCGTCGCTGCGGATGTCGCTTCCATCATCAGGGAGACCGTGACTTCCCAGCAGACCGAGCGCGGCGCCACGCGCATGGACGACCAGACCTCCGACGCTTCCATGGAGCGGCGCAAGAAGGAAGGGTATTTCTGATGAGCCTGCTCGGCGAACTCGAACGAAATCGGGGTCAGAGCCCGATTTCCGAAACCACCCGTGGCGATGAAAGGAACACACGAGGCGTGCTGCGCTTCATCACCTGCGGCAGCGTGGACGACGGCAAGAGCACGCTGATCGGCCGCCTGCTGCACGACTCGCGCGCGATCCTGCAGGACCAGCTGGACGCCGTGGCGCGCGCCTCGAGCAAGCGCGGCGCGGGCGAGCTCGACCTGTCCCTGCTGACCGACGGGCTGGAAGCTGAACGCGAGCAGGGCATCACCATCGACGTCGCCTATCGCTATTTCACCACCGGGCGGCGCAAGTTCATCATCGCCGACACGCCCGGCCACGAGCAGTACACGCGCAACATGGTGACTGGCGCGTCCACGGCCGACGCGGCGGTGATCCTGATCGACTCGCGCAAGGGCCTGCTGCCGCAATCCAGGCGCCACCTCTACCTCGCCCACCTGCTCGGCATCCGCAGCGTGATCGTCGCCGTGAACAAGCTGGACCTGGCCGGCTACTCGGCCGGGGTGTTCGATGCGCTGCGCGCCGAGTTCGAGCAGTTCGCGGCCTCGCTCGCGATCCCCGGATTGCAGTTCATTCCGATGTCGGCCTTGCGCGGCGACATGGTGGTGGAGCGCGGCGCGCAGCTGGACTGGTATCGCGGCCCGACGCTGCTGGAGGCGCTGGAGGCAGTGGATGTGGTGAACGAAACGGCCGCGCGGCCGCTGCGGTTCCCGGTGCAGTACGTCGTGCGCGGCGAGAACGCGGCGGGCACTCGCGGCTACATGGGCCGCATCGCGTCGGGCGTCCTGCGCCCCGGCGACGAGGTCCTCGCGCTGCCTTCGGGCCGCCGTACCCGCGTCAAGGCCGTCACGGTGCTGGACGAGGTGCGCGTGGCGGCAGCGGCGGGGGATTCGGTGACGCTGCTGCTCGCCGACGAACTCGACGTGTCGCGCGGCGACATGCTCGTGGGCCTCGCGCGCGCGCCGCGTTCGGCCAAGGCGTTCGAGGCGAAGCTGTGCTGGCTGGCCGGCGAGCCGCTCGCTCCGCAGGGCCGCTACCTGCTGAAGCACACCACGCGCAGCGTCAAGGCGAAGTTCGCCTCGATCGACTATCGTGTCGACGTGCAGACCCTCGCCAGGAAGCCGCTCGACGGCGAAGTCCGGATGAACGACATCGTGCACGCGTCGCTCGTCGTGCAGCAGCCGGTGTTCGTGGATTCCTACGCGGTGGACCGCGCCACCGGCGCCTTCATCCTGGTCGACGAAACGACCAACCAGACGGTCGCCGCGGGGATGATTGAATGACCGGCGTCGTCTACCTTGTCGGCGCGGGGCCCGGCGCGGCGGACCTCCTCACGCTGCGCGCCGTGAAATTGCTCGAGCGCGCGGACGTTGTTTTTCACGACGCCTTGGTGCCTGATGAAGTGCTTTTCTTAAGTAAAAATTCAATAAAAATAAAAGTCGGAAAGCGCAGCGGCCGGCATTCGACGGCGCAGGCGTTCATCAACAAGCGCCTGGCGGATGCCGCGCGCAAGTACAAGGTCGTAGTGCGGCTGAAGGGCGGAGACCCCCTGCTGTTCGGCCGCGCGCAGGAAGAACTCGCGTACCTGAAGAAAAGCCGCATCCGGGTGGAAATCGTTTCCGGCGTCACCGCCGCGCTCGCTGCCTCGGCCGAACTGGGCGTTTCATTGACCGCGCGGGGTGTATCGCGTTCCGTGGCGTTCCTGACGACCAGGGCCGCTCCCGGCGAACGGCCCAACGCCTGGCTCGAGGTGGCGCTTGCCGCCGATACCGCCGTCATCTACATGGGAGCGGGCGAAGCCGAATCGATCGCTGGCGCCCTGATCGCTGCAGGCAAGCCGCCCACTACGCCGGTGGCGCTCGTCGAGCATGCCTCGCTTCCCGGCGTGCGCAAGCTCTCGGGAACGCTGGCGCAGTTGCCGGCGCTGGCGCAGCGCTGCGGCAACGGGCCGGTGGCGATACTGATGGGCGAGGCCTATCGGGATGTCGCCGCGTCGAACATAATCGCGTCGTGGCCGAACGAAAAATCCAGCGAGCACTCGTCCTCTTCGCCCACGGCGCGCGCGACCCGCAGTGGGCGAGGCCGTTCCAGCAGCTCGTAACCGAACTCGGCGAGTTGCTGCCCGGCGAGCGGATCGTGCTCGCTTTCCTGGACCTGATGCAGCCGTCGCTGCCGGCCTGCGCCGCGTCGCTCCATGGCGAAGGCGTGCGCAGCCTGCGGGTGGTGCCGGTATTCCTGGGTTCGGGCGGTCATCTGAAAGACGACCTGCCACGGCTCGTGGCGGCAATTCGCGCGAATTACCCGGATCTCGAAATTTCCGTGGAGCCGCCCATCGGCGAGCAACCCGAAGTAATTGCCGCGATCGCGCGCGCCATCAGCGGTCGGCCTGCGTGACGATCGCAAGGGCAAAGACGAACTCGACCCCGATGAACGCCAGCACGACCGAAGCCGCGGCTCGAAGCAGCATCGCGGGCGTCATTTCGGAGAACGGGGTGCTGAAGAAGTCCGGCGGCCACATCGCGTAGGCGCCGCCCATCAAGGCAAGCGCGATGACCGCGAAAATAATCGCGCCCTCCAGCGACTTGCTGCCCTGATCCGCCAATCTAGACTTTGCGCCTTAAGCCGAGCCAGAGCGCGTAGAGCGCCAGGGCGGCGAACCAGGCGAGCGACCACTCGGCGATCGACAGGCCGAGAAACCGCCAGGTGACCTCGGCGCATTGCCCCGAACCCATGAAGAGCTTTTCCAGCGTGCGGCCGAGCGGGAAGTTCTCCATCATGAAGAACAGGTCCGGCCCGCAGGCGGGCACCTTGTCGGCCGGCAGATGCTGCAGCCAGACCTGGCGAGCCGCGACGGCCAGGCCGCCGAGCGCGAGAAAGGCGGCCAGGCCGCTGTAGATCGCCTTGCCGGTCTTGCGGGGGAAATGGATGGCGGCGACTGCAAAGACTACGAGGACGCCGTAGTAGAAGCCCCGCTGCACGAGGCACAGCGGGCAGGGGTCCTGGCGGTCGAAGTACTGCAAGTAATAGCCATAGCCGAGCAGCGCGGCGCAGATCGCCGCCGGAGCGGCATAAAGCAGCCTGTCCCTGTTCATTGAGCCTGTACGACGGCCTGGTCGATGGCGCCGAACACGGTCTGGCCGTCAGGCCCGAGCATCTCGATGCGCACGCGGTCGCCGAACTTCAGGAACGGCGTCTTCGCCTTGCCGTCTTTCAGGATCTCCTCGGCGCGGCGCTCAAAGAGGCAACCCGCGCCCTTCTTGCGGTCGCGGTTCGACACCGTGCCCGAGCCGACGATGGCGCCGGCGGCCAGCGGCCGGGTCTTCGCCGCATGCGCGACCAGCCGCGCGAAATCGAATTGCATGTCGGTGCCGGCGTCGGGCTCGCCGAGCAGTTCGCCGTTCACCCAGGCGCGTACCGGGCCGTGGGCACGCCGGCCGTCCCAGGCCTCGCCGAGTTCGTCCGGCGTGACGGCCACCGGCGCGAAGGAAGAGGGCGGCTTGCAGTGGAAGAAGCCGTAGCCCTTGGCCAGGTCGCCCGGCACCAGCGCTCGCAGGCTCACGTCGTTCAGCAGTACCAGCAGGCGGATCTGCTCGCCGGCTTTGTCCTTGTCCACGCCCATGGGCACGTCGCCGGTGATCACGCCCAGCTCCATCTCCAGGTCGATGCCGAGTGCCTCGTCCGCCACCGCGATGTCGTCGCAGGGCCCGAGCATCGGATCGGAGCATCCCTGGTACATGTAGGGCTCCTTCTTCAGGTCGGCCGGCAGCTCGCGCTTGTGCGCGCGCATGATGAGCTCGGCATGGATGATGTAGGCCGCGCCATCGGCGAACTGGTAGGCGCGCGGCAGCGGCGCCATGAGCTGGCGCGGATCGAGGTCGAATGCGCGATTGCTGCGGTTGGGTTCCAGGTCCAAGGACAATTCGACCAGCAGCGGCTGCACATAGTTCCAGTCGTCCAGCGCCGCGCGCAGGTTAGGCGCGACGTGGTCCGCTTTCTGCGCGCGCTTGAGGTCTTTCGAAACGACGAGCAGCGTGCCGTCGCGGGTACCGTCCTTCAGGGTGGCGAGTTTCATTCGATCATTTTAGTCGGGGGAGATCTTCCGATACTTCAATCTCCATGCGCAGCAGCTGGGCGGCGACGTTCTTGCCGAGGTTGTCCATGCGCAGGCTGCGCGCCGCGCCGCCCTGCAGGGCCGCGTTCAGGACGATTTTCAGCGCGAGGATGTTGTCCAGCGGCCAGAGTTCCACCAGCCCCGCGCCCATGCCAGCGAAATGCGCCGCCAGCCGCTCCTTTGTCACTTCGCGCTTGAGCACGGCGTAGGTCTGCGCATCGAAGGCGAACAGGCCGATGTCCGCGCGGTCCGCCTTGTCGCCCGAACGGGCATGCGCGATCCTCCAGAGGGCGACCTTCACTGGATGCTTTCCACTTCTATCTTGATGCTCTTTTCGACGAGACCCCTGGAAACCAAAGTCGGCCAGATACCCAGAAGCTCCTTGGCGGGCTGGATGCCTTTCATGCTCCCCACGTAGGGCGGGCCCGAGAGGCCGAGCCATGGAAACAGGCGGCCGAAACCGTCGGCGACGCGCTTGTCCTTCGTGCGGATGGTCATCCGAAGGAAACATTCATTCAGCTGGTCACGGTAAGTGGGATCCGCGTTGGCGCCCAGCAGCGAGTCGTAGCCGATGTACTCGATGTTCGTGTCCTCGATCGCCCAGCCGCGCTCTTCCACCAGCGTCTGGATGATCTGCGCGCTCTTCTCGCACTTGGCATAGGCCTCGGGCCAGGCGAAGCCGATCATCCCCGTTCCCATCCATCCATCCTGGTAGCCGGCGACGATCTTCAGCCGGGCCGGCCGCGCCGCGCCGGAGGCGCCGGAGATGCGCACCCGGTCGTTGCCTTCGTCGTCGAACCGGATCGTTCCCATGTCTAGCACCACGTCGGGGGAAGCGTAGGCGTGGGGGTTGTGCACCTCGTAGAGCAGCTGCTGGCGGATGGTATCGAAGGAGACCCGGCCGCCGGTACCGGGAGGTTTGGTGAACAATGCGCTGCCGTCCTCGGATACCTCGGCGATGGGATAGCCGAGGTGCGCGTAGTCGGGCACCTTGGCCCATTCCCCGGCCGAGCCGAAGTTGCCGCCCGAGCCCTGGCCCGAGCACTCGAGCAGGTGGCCCAGCGTCAGGCCGGCCGCCATCCGGTCCCAGTCGTCCCACTTCCAGCCGAATTCATGCGCCAGCGGCCCGAGCGTGAGCGCGGCATCGGCGACGCGCCCCGTGAGCACGATGTCGGCGCCCTGCGCCAATGCCTCCGCGATCGGCTGTGCGCCGAGGTAGGCGTTGGCAAAGAGCATCCGATTCCGCACGGAAGCAATCTCGGCGCCGGTGTCCATGTGCGCGAGCGGCTCGCCCGCGGCGCGCAGCTCGTCGATGCGCTCCAGCACCGAATCGCCGCTGACCGTGGCGATCTTCGCCTTCCAGCCCTTGTCCCTGAACGCGCGCGCGATGGCTTCGCGCGCGCCCTGCGGATTCAGGCCGCCCGCGTTGAGGATGAACTTGACGCCGTGCTTCGCGGCCAGCGGCCATAACTCCATCAGCATCGGCACCGCGTCGCGCGCGTAGCCGGCCGATGGATCCTTCTGCCGGTCCTTCTGCAGGATCGCGAGGGTCAGCTCGGAAAGATGGTCGGACGCGATGTACTGCACGCCGCCGCGCTCGATCGAGGCGCGCACCGGGCGCCAGGAGTCCCCGTAGAAGCCCAGCCCGGCGCCGACGCGAATTGTTTTCATTGCGAGCGAAGTCTAGCTAAAATTCATTCGAGGAGGAGGTTGGTTGAACCAGGTTCTGCAATTGCTGCTCGCGGGTGTGGCGCAGGGCTGCGTCTACGCGCTGGTCGCGCTCGGCTTCGTGCTGATCTACAAGGCGACCGAGACGGTCAATTTCGCCCAGGGCGACCTGATGATGCTGGGCGGTTTCTTCGCGCTCACGGCAAGCGTCATCATGGGCTGGCCGTACTGGGCGACGATCCTGTTCGCGGTGGCGGCGATGGCGGCGGTCGGCATGCTGATCGAGCGCATCGTGCTGCGCCCGGTGCTGGGCCAGCCGGCTTTCACCGTGGTGATGATCACCATCGGCGTCGGCTACGTCCTGCGCGGCGTGGTGACCATGATCCCCGGCTGGGGCACCGACACTTACACGTTTCCGACGCCGTTCTCGGATGGCACGTTCCGCATCGGCGAAGTGATCATCGCGGTACAGCAGGTGGCGGTGATCGTCATGACGGCGGCGCTGGTGTCGGTGCTCTACGTATTCTTCCGCTTCTCCAAGCTTGGCGTCGCCATGCAGGCCACTTCGCAGAACCAGCTTGCCGCCGCCTACATGGGGATCCCGGTGCGGCGCGTCAACATGATGATCTGGGGGCTGTCGGCGGGCGTCGCGGCCTTTGCCGGCATCCTGCTCGCACCGGTGACCTTCGTGCACTCGAACATGGGCTTCATCGGCCTGAAGGCGTTCCCCGCGGCGGTGGTTGGCGGCTTCGGCAGCGTGCCGGGCGCCATCGTCGGCGGGCTGATCATCGGCCTCGTCGAGGCCTTCGCCGGGCGCTACATGCCCGAAGGGTTCAAGGACGTCGCGGCGTACGTAGTCGTGCTGGCGGTGTTGATGATCAAGCCTTCCGGCATCTTCGGCGAAACCGCAAGAAAGAAGGTCTAGCCCGTGCGCTTCCTCTTCAAGACCGACTACGCGCATGACTTGAAGCTGTTCAAGCACCGCGGCCAGATGTTCTGGTACGGCCTGCTGGTGCTGCTGCTGCTCGCCGCGCCGTTCGCGGTCGGCGAGTACGGCATGTCGCAGCTGCATTTCATCCTCATCTACTCGATCGTCGGGCTGGGGCTGATGCTGCTGGTGGGCTTCACCGGGCAGATCTCGCTCGGCCATGCCGCGTTTCTCGCCGTGGGCGCCTATACCGAGGCGCTGCTGCAGGCGCGCGGCGTGCCTTTCTTCATCTCGCTGCCGGTCGCGGCCCTCCTGTCGGGGGCGCTGGGCTGGATACTCGGCCTGCCGGCGCTGCGCCTGAAGGGTATCTACCTCGCCATCGCGACCTTCGCCTTCAACATCATCGTCGAGGAAGTCATCGCCCGCTGGGAGGGCCTGACCGGGGGCAACTCCGGCCTCCATCTCAAGCCGATCGAGATGTTCGGCGTGAGTTTCGGCGGCGACGCGGGCTTCTACTACCTGTGCCTCGGGCTGACGGTGCTGTCGATCCTCGCGCTGATGAACCTGCTGCGCTCGCCCACCGGCCGCGCCTTCGTCGCGATCCGCGACTCCGAGATTTCCGCCAGCTGCATGGGCGTCAACCTCGCCACCTACAAGACGATGTCGTTCGCGCTCTCGGCGGCATTCACCGGCATCGCCGGCGCGCTCTACGCGCACAAGGTCAGCTTCATCTCGCCGGAGCAGTTCACCCTGCTGCAGTCGATCGAATTGATCACCATCGTGATCCTGGGCGGCGTGGGCTTCATCCATGGCGCGGTGCTGGGAGCGGCCTTCGTGATCGTGCTGCCGCAGATCATCTCGATCGCCAAGGACTACCTGCCCTCGAGCATCGCCGGCTCCGGCCTGCAGGCGGTGGTGTTCGGCCTGGTGCTGATCGGCTTCATCATCTTCGAGCCGCTGGGGCTCTATGGCCGCTGGCTCAAGGTGCGCACCTGGTTCGAGCTGTTCCCGTTCTACCGCAAAGGAATGTTCCGCCGCCAGAAGAGCTACATGAAATCAGAGAGGCTGCGATGAGTTTTTTCAAGGTCGAAAATCTCGGCATCCGCTTTGGCGGCGTGGTCGCGGTGGACAACGTGTCATTCGAAGTGAAGCGCGGCGAGTGCTACACCATCATCGGGCCGAATGGCGCCGGCAAGACCACCATCTTCAACCTGATTGGCCTCCTTTACCCTGCGACGTCAGGAAAAATATTTCTGGAAAGCAAAGAATTAACCAATATGGGGCCGCACCAGGTGGCGGACCTCGGCATCGCGCGCACGTTCCAGAACATCGAGCTGTTCGAGCACGCGACCGTGCTGCAGAACCTGTTGATCGGCCGGCACCGCCATCGCAAGACCTCGCTGTGGCAGGAGCTGCTGTTCACGCCGTCCGTGCGCCGGGCGGAGCTGGCCCAGCGCGAAGCGGTGGAAAAGGTGATCGATTTCCTCGACCTCGCCAAGTACCGTGACAGCCTGGTGGCGGGCTTGCCCTATGGCGTGCGCAAGGTGGTGGAACTCGGCCGCGCGCTCGCCACCGAGCCCAAGCTGCTGCTGCTGGACGAGCCGTCCTCGGGCCTCAACCCCGAGGAGACCGACGACATGGCGTTCTGGATCGAGGACATCAAGCGCCACCTCGGGGTGACGGTGCTGATGGTGGAGCACGACATGAACCTGGTGTCGCGCGTCTCGGACCGGGTGCTCGCGCTCAATTTGGGTTCGGTTATCGCCGAGGGCACGCCTGCCGAGGTTCAGGCGCACCCGGCAGTAATCGAAGCCTATCTGGGCAAGGCCGCATGAGAAAAACAGGGACAGTCCACGTTTTCCACTCTTTCGCTTCCAGAAAACGTGGACTGTCCCTGTTTTTCAGGGAAGTTGGATGAGTTCAGACACCATTCTCGAGCTGGCCAACGTCGAAGCCAGCTACGGCCCGGTGCAGGCGCTGCGCGGGGTGACGCTCGCGGTGCCCAAGGGCAAGATCGTGACAGTGCTCGGCGCCAATGGCGCGGGCAAGTCCACCATCCTGAAAACCATCTCCGGGATCATCGATCCGAGCAAGGGCCAGATCCGCTTCGAGGGTGGAGAAATCCAGAGCCGGGATCCGGCGTGGATCGTGCGCCGCGGCATCAGCCATGTGCCCGAGGGCCGGGAGGTGTTTCCGCTGCTCTCGGTGGAAGAGAATCTGCGCATGGGCGCCTACACGCGCAGTGACGCCGATGGCATCGCGCGGGACATCGACATGGTCTACGGCTACTTCCCGATCCTGAAGGAGCGCAAAGGACAGGAGGCGGGGCTCCTCTCCGGCGGCCAGCAGCAGATGCTGGCGATCAGCCGCGCGCTGCTGTCGCGGCCCTCCCTCATGCTGATGGACGAGCCGAGCCTCGGCCTGTCGCCGCTGCTGACGCAGGAGATCTTCCGCATCATCACGCGCATCAACCGCGAAAAGGGCACCACCATCCTGCTGGTGGAACAGAACGCCAACATGGCGCTGGAAGTGGCCGACTACGGCTACGTGCTTGAGGTCGGCCGCATCGTGATGGAGGATACCTGCAAGCGCCTGCTGGAGAAGGAGGACGTGCAGGAGTTCTATCTCGGCATGAAGGCGCAGGGCGCCAGGGGGCAGAGGCGATGGAAGAAAAAGAAGCAATGGAGATAAATACAGTTCCAAAAATGTTCTGGCACGGCGTGACGACGCGCGGGCCGAAGACCATTTTCCGGCAGAAACACCTCGGCATCTGGCACGCCACAAGCTGGGAAGAGCTCGGCCGCATTGCGCGCGAGATCGGCCTCGGCCTCGTTTCGCTCGGCTACGAGCCGGGCGAGGTGGCCTCGATCCTCTCCAACACGAACAAGGAGTGGATGTGCGCGGACCTCGGCGCGCTCGGTGTCGCGGGAGTGGTGAACGGCATTTACCCGACCGACGCCGCGTCGCAGGTCGAGTACCTGCTCGCCGATTCGGGTTCGGTATACGCGTTCGTCGAGGACGAAGAACAGCTCGACAAGCTGCTCGACGTTCGCGCGCGCGTGCCGAAGCTGCGCAAGATCATCGTGTTCGACATGGATGGATTGCACGAACTGAACGATCCGCAGGTGCTCAGCCTGGAAGCCTTGCGCGTGCTCGGCCGAGAGTACGACGCGGCGCATCCGCAGGAATGGGAGCGGCGCATCGGCATACGCAAGCCCGAGGAACTCGCGATCCTGGTCTATACCTCGGGCACCACCGGCAAGCCCAAGGGCGCCATGATTTCGCACGCCAACATCGTGCTGACCTGCATGGGCTACCAGGCGGCGTTCCCGCAGAGCGAGGAGGACGAGCGCATGGCCTTCCTGCCGCTGTGCCACATCGCCGAGCGCCTGGGCGGCGAATACCACGCGCTCTATTCCGGCGCCGTGCTGAACTTCGTCGAGAATCCGGACACCGTCCCCGAGAACGTGCGCGAGATCTCGCCCACCATCTTCACCGCGGTGCCGCGCGTCTGGGAGAAGTTCTACTCCGGCGTTCTCATCGGCCTGAAGGAGGCCGGCCCGCTGCAGCAGTGGGCCTACAAGGCGGCGATCGGCATCGGCTACCGGCAGGCGAAGCTGCGCGAGGAACGCAAGCCGGTTCCGGCCGGCCTCGGCCTGGCATTCTGGTTCGCGCGGCTGCTGGTCCTGAACAACGTGCGCAAGCTGATCGGCGTGCACCGGGCGAAGTTCCTGGTGACGGGCGCGGCGCCGATCTCGCCGGACCTGGTGCGCTGGTACATGGCGCTCGGGCTGGAAATGGTGGAAGTCTGGGGCCAGACGGAATCCTGCGGCGCGGTCACCTCAAACATCGGCGGCGCGGTCAAGCCCGGCTCGATCGGGCCCAAGATGTCCCATGCCGAGGTGAAGATCTCCCCCGAAGGCGAACTCCTGGTGCGCGGCAGCACCGTGTTCATGGGCTACCTGAACCAGCCGGAGAAGACCGCCGAAACCCTCAAGGACGGCTGGCTGCATACGGGGGATGTCGGCAAGGTGGACGCGGAGGGCTACTTCTACATCACCGACCGCATGAAGGACATCATCATCACCGCGGGCGGCAAGAACATCACGCCTTCGGAGTTCGAGAACCAGCTCAAGTTCTCGCCCTACATCACCGACGCGGTGGTGATCGGCGAGAAGCGCCCCTACCTCGTCTCGCTCATCATGATCGACCACGAGAACGTGGAGAAATTCGCGCAGGACAACGCCATCCCGTTCTCCAACTACATGAGCCTGTGCCGGCGGCCGGAAGTGCAGGAGCTGATCCAGTCCGAGATCGACCGCGTCAACAAGGCATTCGCGCGCGTCGAGCAAGTCAAGAAGTTCCGCCTCATCGAGCAGAAGCTGACCGCCGAGGACGAGGAGCTCACGCCGACCATGAAGCTCAAGCGCAAGCTGGTGAACGAGAAGTACAGGGAACTCATTGAATCGATGTACGTGCGGGAGGCCGCCTAGCGGTGGTAGAGTAGGCGACAGAGGGATAAATTTTCCAAGGAGGAAGGCCATGAAGTTGAAGCTCGGATTGATCGCGATGGTGTTCGCCGGTTCCGCGTTCGCGCAGACCCAGGGCGTATCCAAGGGCGAGATCGTGATCGGCACCATGCAGGACCTGTCGGGTCCGATCGTCGCGTTTTCCAAGCAGCTGGTCGCCGGCATGAACATGCGCGTCGACGAGCAGAACGCGCTTGGCGGCATCAACGGCCGCAAGCTCAAGCTGGTGGTCGAAGACCACGGCTACGACCCGAAGAAGGCCGTGCTCGCCACGCAGAAGCTGGTGCAGAAGGACAAGATCTTCGCCATGGTGGGCACCATCGGCACGCCGACGGCACTGCCCTCGATGCCGATCCTGTTCGACAAGAACATCCCGCACCTTTTCCCGCTGACCGCGGCGCGCGAGATGTACGAGCCGCTGCACAAGCTCAAGTACTCCTTCGCCGCGACCTATTTCGACCAGATGAAGGCGGGTGTGAAGCACCTCGTCAAGCTGAAGGGCTCGAAGAAGGTCTGCACCATGTACCAGGACGACGATTTCGGCGCGGAAGTGATGCGCGGCGCCGAGGCCGGCCTCAAGGACATCAACATGCCGCTGGCCGAGAAGACCACCTACAAGCGCGGTGCGACGGACTTTTCGTCGCAGATTTCGCGCCTGAAAGCGGCCGACTGCGACCTGGTGGTGCTCGGCACCATCATCCGCGAGACGCTGGGCGCGATCGGCACTGCGCGCAAGCTCGGCTGGGGCGTGGATTTCATCGGTTCCTCCGCTTCGTACACGGAACTCATCCACAAGCTCGGCGGCCCGGCCATGAACGGCTTCTACTCGACCAACACGGTCAACATGCCGTACATGGACGACGCCTCGACCAACGTGCGCGGCTGGGCGGGCCGCTACAAGGAGAAGTACAAGGATGACCCGGCGGTGTTCTCGGTCTACGGCTACCAGGTGATCGACCTGTTCATCCAGATCGCCACCAAGACGGGCCCCAACCTGACCACCGACAATTTCGTCAACACGCTGGACAAGTTCACCGCGCCGCGTGACATGTTCGGCGCCGACTCGATGAGCTTCACCAAGACCAAGCACCTCGGCTCCAACCGGGCGCGCCTGTCGCAGATCATCAACGGCAAGTGGACGCCGATCACCGACTACATCACCGACTAGAAATCGGGGTCAGAGCCCGAAAGGACAACGGCGCCCGCGAGGCGCCGTTTTTCTTGCCATGAAACGCTACCAGCTCGTCCTTGCCGTCGTCGGGATCAACCTGCTGCTGCTCGCGGCGGGCGTGGCGGCGGTCGAGCTGGCGTTCGGCGGCTGGCTCGATTCGCGCAGGCTGAACCGGCTCAACATCCTCAAGGATCGCGTCTACACGCACGACGTTTCCAGCCTGTACCAGACCGACCGGCCGATGGTCACCTACACGCGAGACCGCCACGGCCTGCGCGGCGCCTACGGCAGCCCCGGAAACATCCGCATCCTGACCGTCGGCGGCAGCACCACCGACCAGCGCCACATCCGCGACGGCGAGACCTGGCAGGACGTGCTGCAGCAGGAATTCTCGAAGGCGGGGTCGAACGCCGCCGTCGCCAACGCCGGCATCGACGGGCAGTCGAGCTTCGGCCATATCGCGAACTTCAAGTGGTGGTTCCCGGACGTGCCCGGCCTCGCGCCGGAGTACATCCTCTACTACGTCGGCATCAACGATTTCCACAAGGACGCCGCCGACCGCTTCGACCGCTACGTGGCCGAGGGCGCGAACCCTGCGCTCGGGGAGCGCATTCGCGACAACAGCGCGGTATGGAACCTGCTCAAGACGCTGCAGGGGATGTACAAGGCAAGGGTGGTGCAGCGGCTCGCGCACCATCGCTTCAGGTTCGACGAGGTCAAATGGGTGCGCGATCCCTTGCAGGCCGATTACGCGTTCGCAGCGCCGAGGCTCGAGGCCTACTCAGAGCGCCTGAGATTGCTCGCCGATCTCACCGTGAAGGCTGGAGCGATCCCGGTCTTCGTCAGCCAGCCGTCGCGCCATTACCGGGTCGCGGCCGGCCGCATCGAGGGCCAGGCAATCGAGAGCCTGTACGACGGCCGGCGCATCAACGGCATCGACTACCGGCAGCTGATGCGCAGATTCAACGGCGCCATGCAGGCCGTCGCCGCGGAGAAGGGCGCCCTGTACGTGGACCTGGCGAGCCGCGAGGAATGGGTCGACGCCGATTTCTACGACCCGGTGCACATGACGCCGCAGGGGGCCGGGAAAGTGGGCGCCTTCCTCTACGAAGCCCTCAAGGACCAGGTGACGCCGAAGCGGCGGCAGAAGCCAACGGGGCGGTGAGGACGCCCAGTTCCCAACGGGGCGGTGAGGACGCCCAGTTCCCAACGGGGCGGTGAGGACGCCCCGTTCTTCTAGCCGACGACGTAGGCGGCGCCGCCGGTGGAGATGAGTTCGCCCTCGTCGTTGTGCAGTTCCATGTGCGTAACCGCGATGCGGCTGCCCTTGCGCACGATGCGGGCGGTGGCGATGAAGTACTTGCCGCGCCCGGGGCGCAGGTAATCCACGCGCAGATCGATGGTGCCCATGTTGGGGAAGGAGGTTGGCGTGATCTCGGCATCCTTCGCCAGCGACAGCATGATGGCGAAGCCGCCCGCCACGTCGAGCGTTGCCGAGATTACGCCGCCGTGCAGGATCTGGCGCGATGGGTTGCCGACCAGTTCGGGACGCATGTCGAAGCGCAGCCTGGGCGCCTGGACATCGAAGGACTCGACCTTGAGTCCGAGGTGCTTGTTGAAGGCGATGTGCTCTTCCATAACCGCCTTGAGCAAGGCCTGCGCTTTCTCCATCCGGTTCTTCGTCATGGCTCCCATCCCAGCTGTCGTGCGGCGAGGTCCTTCATGATCTCGGTGCTGCCGCCGCCGATCTGCATCACCTTGGCTTCCCGGTAGATCCGCTCCGCGCGCGTGCCGCGAATGAAGCCCGCGCCGCCCAGCGTCTGCACCGCCGCATCGGCGCAGAACTGCATCGCGTCGGTGGCGACGTTCTTCAGGATCGCGAGCTGCGCGATATGCGCCGGTTCGCGCGGCGCTTCGGTGAGCTTCCAGGCGGTGTCGTACAGCAAGGCGCGCGCCGCGTGCACGCGCGCCTGCATATCGATGAGCTTGTGGCGGATCGCCTGGTGGCCGATCAGCGGCTGGCCGAAGGTCGTGCGGCTTCGCGCCCAGTCCAGGGCGTCGTCGAGGCAGGTCTGCGCGAAACCGACGGCGCCCGCGGCCATGCCCAGGCGCTCGGAGTTGAAGTTGCGCATGATGGCGCGGAAGCCCGCGTTCTCCTCGCCGATCAGGTTGGCGGCGGGCACGCGCACGCTGTCGAAATGCAGGCTGGCCGTATCCGAGCACCACCAGCCCATTTTCTTCAGTTCCGCGCGCGTGAAGCCGGGGCGGTCGCGCTCTATGAGCAGCAGGGAGACGCCGGCAGCGCCGGACTCGCCCGTACGCACGGCTACCGTGTAGTAGTCGGCACGCATGCCCGAAGTGATAAAGGTCTTTTCGCCGTTGACGATGTATTCGCTTTTGTCTTTTCTCGCGGAAGTTCTCAAGCTGGCAACGTCCGACCCGCCACCGGGCTCCGTGATCGCAAGCGCGCTGATCTTCTCGCCCGACAGGATGGAGG
>CXWL01000111.1_pt1 | contig 40499 bp, 40 predicted proteins | sample 590931 | NCBI WGS metagenome assembly CXWL01 (sample SAMEA3498368, study PRJEB10139) | groundwater metagenome | biome: water well; material: biofilm material | place: Germany | collected 2015-04-27 | reverse complement strand
GCGCGCCAACCAGCCGCCACTCTCGCCGTGGCGGGTGGTTGGCGCGCAGGCGGCGGTCGGTGCGGGGGTGGCGCTGCTGGCAGTGCTGCTCACGGGCAGGCAGGAGATGTTGTGGTCGGCGCTGTATGGCGCCGCCACGGTGGTGGTGCCGGGGGCCTTGATGGCTCGCGGCATGACCAGCCCGCTCAGCAGGGTGTCGCTTGGCGGCAGTGCCGTCAGCTTCATGTTGTGGGAAGCGGTAAAGATCGCGGTTTCGATCGCCATGCTGATGCTGGCGCCGAGACTCGTGCAACCCCTGAGCTGGCCGGCCCTGCTGGCGGCTCTGGTGTTGTGCATGCAGGTGTATTGGTTGGCGCTGTTGTGGCGCCCGCGCTGATGGAACGACAGGACGGGACTACTCGAGATGGCAGCTGAAGGTCACGCGCCCACCGCCGGCGAATACATCGTTCACCATCTGACTCACCTCGGCACGGGCAAGCCCAAGGGCCTGGTCGATTTTTCAGTCGTCAACTTTGACTCGGTGCTCTTCTCGGCACTGATCGGCATCTTCGCCTGCTGGTTGCTGTGGCGCGCCGCGCGCCGGGCCACTTCGGGCGTGCCTGGGCGCTACCAGGCAGCGGTCGAAATCCTCGTCGAGATGGTCGAGAACCAGGCCAAGGGCATCGTCCACAACGCCACCAGTCGCAAGCTGGTCGCGCCGCTGGCGCTGACGGTATTCGTCTGGATCTTCCTGCTCAATGCGATGGACCTGCTGCCGGTTGATCTGCTGCCCCTGATCTGGACCGGGATCTATGGCGCCGCGGGCCACGATGCCAGCCATGCGTACCTGCGCTCGGTGCCCACGGCCGACCTGTCGGTGACGATGGGCCTGTCGGTGGGCGTGCTGATCGTCTGCCTGGTCTACAACGTCAGGATCAAAGGCCTCGGCGGCTGGCTGCACGAGCTGTTCGCCGCACCGTTTGGCGACCACTGGGCCCTCTACCCCTTCAACTTTGCCATGCAAGTGGTCGAGTTCGTGGCCAAGACGGTCTCGCATGGCATGCGGCTGTTCGGCAACATGTATGCCGGCGAGCTGATCTTCCTGCTGATCGCTCTGCTGGGCGGCGCATTCACCCTCTCCTTCACCGGCTTTGCCCTGGGCTTGTTGCATGTGGCTGCCGGTACGGTGTGGGCCGTCTTCCACATCCTGATCATCACGCTGCAGGCGTTCGTGTTCATGATGTTGACGCTGGTCTATATCGGTCAGGCACACGATACGCACTGACCTGCTTTTTCTCTACGCAACCATCACTTTTTCAACTGGAGTCAACATGGAACTCATCGGTCTCGTCGCGGTCGCAGCCGGCATCATCATTGGTCTGGGCGCCATGGGCGCCTGCATCGGCATCGGTGTCATGGGCAGCAAGTTTCTGGAGGCGGCCGCGCGCCAGCCTGAACTGATGGGTGATCTGCAGACCAAGATGTTCCTGCTGGTCGGCCTGATCGACGCGTCGTTCATCATCGGCACGGGTATCGCGCTGTGGTTCACCACGGCCAACCCGTTCCTGGCCCAGCTGGCCCTCCTGCCGAAGTAACTTGCTGCTTCGCCTGCGCCGCCGCCCCGGCATCCGGCCAGGTCAGCGGCCCCCGTCACCACGACACGAGGCAATGACGTGAGCATCACCAGTACCTTCATCTTTCAGATGATCGTGTTCCTGATCTTGGTCTGGTTCACGATGAAATTCGTCTGGCCACCGATCGCGGCCGCGCTCGACGAGCGGATCAAGAAGATCACCGACGGCCTGTCCGCCGCCGACCGCGCGAAGGCCGAGCTGGCCAACGCCAACAAGCGGGTCGAAGAGCAGCTGGCCTCGGCCCGTGTCGATTCGGCGCAGCGCCTGGCCGACGCCGAGCGGCGCGCCCAGTCGATGGTCGAGGAGGCCAAGGCCCGCGCCAGCGACGAGGGCGCCAAGATCATCGCCGCGGCCAAGGCCGAGGCCGGGCAAGAGGCCACCAAGGCGCGCGAGGCTCTGCGTGAACAGGTGGCCGCACTGGCCGTGCGGGGGGCCGAGGCCATCCTCAAGCGCGAAGTCAACGCCGGCGTTCATGCCGAGTTGCTGGGTCGCCTGAAGACCGAGCTGTAAGCGCGATGGCTGAACTCGCAACCATCGCCAGACCCTATGCCGAGGCCCTGTTCAGGGCCGCGGGCGGGGCCGACAAGCCGGCCCTGGTGGTCGAGGTGCAGGCACTCGCCGCCGTCGCGGCGGATGCGCAGCTGCGGCAGTTTGCCGACAACCCCAAGGTGGGCGCCGAACAGGTGTTCGATGTCGTCACTTCGGTGGTCAAGGCGCCGCTGTCGCAGGCTGCAAGAAACCTGCTGCGGGCGGTCATCGCCAACGGCAGGCTTGCCGCGCTGCCCGACATGGCCACCCAGTTCCACGCGCTGGTCAATGCCAGCTCGGGCGTGTCGGATGCAACGATCTACAGCGCCTATCCGATCGAATCCAGCCAGTTGGCCGACGTCGTGGCGCTGCTGGAGCGGCGCTTCGGCCGCAAGCTCAACGCCAGCGTCGTGCAGGAACCCGAGCTGATCGGTGGCATCCGTGTGGTGGTCGGCGACGAGGTGCTCGACACCTCGGTGAAGGCCCGTCTCGAACAAATGAAGGTCGCCCTGACCGCTTGAGGTTTGCACCCCTGCGGTCCTAGGAGAAAACTATGCAACTGAATCCCGCCGAGATTTCCGAACTGATCAAGAGCCGCATCGACGGCCTTGCGGTGTCGGCCGATATCAAGAACCAGGGCACCGTGGTGTCCGTCACCGATGGCATCGTGCGCGTGCACGGCCTGAGCGACGTGATGGCCGGTGAGATGCTCGAGTTCCCGCCCACCGCCAGCGGCCAGGCCACCTACGGCCTGGCGCTCAACCTCGAGCGCGACTCGGTCGGCGCGGTGATCCTGGGCGAGTACGAGCACATCTCCGAGGGCGACACCGTCAAGTGCACGGGGCGCATCCTTGAAGTGCCGGTGGGCCCCGAACTGCTGGGCCGGGTCGTCAACGCGCTGGGCCAGCCGATCGACGGCAAGGGCCCGATCAACGCCAAGATGACCGACGTGATCGAAAAGGTCGCCCCAGGCGTGATCGCGCGCAAGAGCGTCGACCAGCCGGTGCAGACCGGTCTCAAGTCGATCGACTCGATGGTGCCTATCGGCCGTGGCCAGCGCGAGCTGATCATCGGCGACCGCCAGACCGGCAAGACGGCGGTGGCGATCGACACGATCATCAACCAGAAGGGTCAGAACATGACCTGCGTCTACGTCGCGATCGGCCAGAAGGCCAGCTCGATCAAGAACGTGGTGCGCTCGCTCGAAGCCCACGGCGCGATGGAATACACCATCGTGGTGGCGGCGTCGGCCTCTGAGTCGGCGGCCATGCAGTATGTCTCGGCCTACGCCGGCTGCACCATGGGCGAGTATTTCCGCGACCGCGGCCAGGACGCGCTGATCATCTATGACGATCTGTCCAAGCAGGCCGTGGCCTACCGCCAGGTTTCGCTGCTGCTGCGCCGCCCGCCGGGCCGCGAGGCCTACCCTGGCGACGTGTTCTACCTGCACAGCCGCCTGCTCGAACGCGCGGCGCGCGTCAACGCCGACTACGTGGAGGCCTTCACCAAGGGCGAGGTCAAGGGCCGCACCGGCTCGCTCACCGCGCTGCCGATCATCGAGACCCAGGCGGGCGACGTTTCAGCCTTCGTGCCGACCAACGTGATCTCCATCACCGACGGCCAGATCTTCCTGGAGACCTCGCTCTTCAATGCCGGGGTTCGCCCCGCCATCAATGCCGGCATCTCGGTGTCGCGCGTCGGTGGCGCGGCGCAGACCAAGCTCGTCAAGTCGCTGTCGGGCGGCATCCGTACCGACCTGGCGCAGTACCGTGAGCTGGCCGCGTTTGCGCAGTTTGCATCGGACCTGGACGCCGCCACGCGCAAGCAGCTCGACCGCGGCGCCCGCGTCACCGAGCTGCTCAAGCAGGCGCAGTACTCGCCGCTGCCGATCAGCCTGATGGCGGCCACGCTGTTTGCCGTCAACAAGGGCTATGTCGACGATATCGATACGAAGAAGGTCCTGGCTTTCGAGCACGGCCTGCACCAGCACCTGAAGAGCAGCCATGCCGCCCTGCTGGCCAAGCTGGAGAACGACAAGGCGATGGACAAGGGCGCTGAAGAAGAGATGGCGGGCGCCGTTGCCGCGTTCAAGAAGTCCTTCGCCTAAGGAGCGCAGACCATGGCGGTCGGCAAAGAGATACGCGGCAAGATCAAATCGGTGGAGAACACCAGGAAGATCACCAAGGCCATGGAAATGGTCGCCGCCAGCAAGATGCGCAAGGCGCAGGAGCGCATGCGCGCGGCGCGGCCTTACGCCGACAAGATCCGCAATATCACGGCGCACCTGTCCGAGGCGAACCCCGAGTACCGCTCGCCGTACATGCGCAGCGGCCAGCGGGCTGAAGGGCAGGCGCCGGCCGTTGGCTTCATCGTCATCACCACGGACAAGGGCCTGTGCGGTGGGCTCAATACCAACGTGCTGCGCGCGCTGACGGGGCAGATGAAGGAGGTGCAGGCCGCCGGTGGCACGATCCAGACGGTGGCCATCGGCAACAAAGGCCTGGGCTTCCTCAACCGCATCGGCGCCGATGTGATGAGCCACGCCGTGCACCTGGGCGATGCGCCGCATCTGGACAAGCTCATCGGCCCGGTCAAGGTGATGCTCGACGCGTTTGTCGAAGGCAAGCTGAGCGCCGTCTATCTCTGCTACACGAAGTTCATCAATACGATGAAGCAGGAGCCCTTGATCGAGCAACTGCTGCCGCTGGCCGCCTCGCGCCTGGAGCAAAGCGCGGCCGAGAAGAAGCAGTACGGCTGGGACTACATCTACGAGCCCGACGCGCCGACGGTCATCGACGATCTGCTCACCCGCTATGTCGAGGCGCTGGTATTCCAGGGCGTGGCCGAGAACATGGCCAGCGAGCAAAGCGCGCGCATGGTGGCCATGAAGGCCGCCACCGACAACGCCGGCACGCTCATCGGCGAGCTCAAGCTCATCTACAACAAGACGCGGCAGGCGGCGATCACCAAGGAACTCTCCGAGATCGTTGGTGGCGCGGCCGCTGTCTAGAGATTCGAATCCAAGGAAACTGAAAAATGACTGCGACTCACGCACAAGGCAAGATCGTTCAGTGCATCGGCGCCGTGGTGGACGTGGAATTTCCACGTGACTCCATGCCGCGCGTCTATGACGCCCTCAAGCTCGAGGGCACGGCGTTGACACTCGAAGTGCAACAGCAGCTGGGCGACGGCGTGGTGCGCACCATCGCGCTGGGTTCGTCCGACGGCTTGCGCCGCGGGCTGATGGTGCAGAACACCGGCAATTCGATCCAGGTGCCGGTGGGCAAGGCCACGCTGGGCCGCATCATGGACGTGCTCGGCAACCCGATCGACGAGCGTGGCCCGGTGGATCAGGCGCTCACCGCCAGCATCCACCGCAAGGCCCCGGCCTACGATGAACTGAGCCCGTCGCAAGAACTGCTGGAAACCGGCATCAAGGTGATCGACCTGATCTGCCCGTTTGCCAAGGGCGGCAAGGTCGGCCTGTTCGGCGGCGCCGGCGTCGGCAAGACCGTGAACATGATGGAGCTGATCAACAACATCGCCAAGGCGCACTCGGGCCTTTCGGTCTTCGCGGGCGTGGGCGAGCGCACGCGCGAGGGCAACGATTTCTATCACGAGATGGCCGACTCGGGGGTCGTCAACCTGCAGGACCTGGGCGCGAGCAAGGTCAGCATGGTCTACGGCCAGATGAACGAGCCGCCGGGCAACCGCCTGCGCGTGGCGCTGACCGGCCTGACCATCGCCGAGAGCTTCCGCGACGAAGGCCGCGACGTGCTGTTCTTCGTCGACAACATCTACCGCTTCACGCTGGCCGGCACCGAGGTCTCGGCGCTGCTGGGCCGCATGCCCTCGGCGGTGGGCTACCAGCCGACGCTGGCCGAGGAGATGGGCCGCCTGCAAGAGCGCATCACCTCCACCAAGGTGGGCTCGATCACGTCGATCCAGGCGGTGTACGTGCCCGCGGACGACCTGACCGACCCGAGCCCGGCCACCACCTTTGCCCACCTGGATGCCACCGTGGTGCTGTCGCGCGATATTGCCTCGCTGGGCATCTACCCGGCGGTGGACCCGCTGGATTCGAACAGCCGCCAGGTCGACCCCAACGTGGTCGGTGAAGAGCACTACAGCACCACGCGCGCAGTGCAGGCCACGCTGCAGCGCTACAAGGAGCTGCGCGACATCATCGCCATCCTGGGCATGGACGAGCTGAGCCCCGAGGACAAGCTGGCGGTGGCGCGGGCGCGCAAGATCCAGCGCTTTCTGAGCCAGCCCTTCCACGTGGCCGAGGTCTTCACCGGCAGCCCGGGCAAATATGTGCCGCTGAAGGAAACCATCCGCGGCTTCAAGATGATCGTGGCCGGTGAGTGTGATCATCTGCCGGAGCAGGCGTTCTATATGGTCGGAACCATCGACGAAGCCTTCGAAAAGGCCAAGAAGATGCAGTAAGCGGCGCCTGTTGCAGCGTCCTTGCCGGTATCAGGAAATACACCATGGCCACCCTACACGTCGACGTCGTCTCCGCTGAAGAAAATATCTTCTCCGGCGAAGCCAAATTTGTTGCCTTGCCGGGCGAAGCCGGCGAGCTTGGCATCCTGCCGCGCCACACGCCGCTGATCACGCGCATCAAGCCCGGCGCGGTGCGCATCGTGCGGGCCGACAACGGCGAGGAGGAACTGGTCTTCGTGGCCGGGGGCATCCTGGAAGTTCAGCCCGGCACGGTGACCGTGCTCGCCGATACGGCGATCCGCGGCCACGATCTCGACGAGGCCAAGGCGACCGAGGCCAAGAAGCTGGCGCAGGCCGCCATGGTCGACGCCAAGAGCGATATCGACCTGGCGGCAGCGCAGGGCGAATTTGCCATGATGGCGGCGCAACTGGCCGCGATCCAGAAGCTGCGCCGGAAGTAGCGCGCCCAGCTCGCCGCAGGGCGCCAACGGCGTCAGCACCCAAGCCGCCGATGAACAGCACGGACGTCGAAGTTGTCCGCACTGCCATGGTCTGGCTGCGCGGCGGCCACCGTGTGGTGCTGGGCACCGTGGTGCGCACCTGGGGCAGTTCGCCGAGGCCGCCGGGCTCGCTGATGGCCATTCGCGGCGACGGGCAGGTCGCCGGCTCGCTTTCGGGCGGCTGCATCGAAGACGATCTGATCGCCCGTGTCAGGCGCGGCGAGCTTGTCCTGGGCCTGCCGCAGAGCACGACCTACGGCGCTTCGGCGCCGCAAGCGCAGCGTTTCGGCCTGCCTTGCGGCGGCACCGTGCAGGTCGTGCTGGAGCCGCTGGGGGCGCAGTCGATGTGGCCCGAGCTGCTGGCAGCCATCGAGCAGCAATGCGTGCTGCGCCGGCGCCTGGACATGGCCACCGGGGGGGTGACGCTGGCCCCGGCGCAAGAAGGCGACACAGTGCGCTTTGACGGCCTGGCGCTTGAAACGGTGCTCGGCCCGCGGCTGCGGCTGGTGGTCATCGGTGCCGGCCAGCTCGCCCGCTATCTGGCCGCGATGGCCGTCATGCTGGACTACCAGGTGACAGTTTGCGACCCGCGCGAGGAATATCACGCCGGCTGGTCCGGGTTGGAGGGCGTGAGCCTCTCGCGCTCGATGCCCGATGACCTGGTGCTGGCCATGAAACTCGATGCGCGCAGCGCGCTGGTGGCTGTCACACACGATCCCAAGCTCGACGACCTGGCCCTCATGGAGGCGCTCAGGACGCCGGCCTTCTACGTCGGTGCCCTGGGTTCGCGGCGCAACAACGACACCCGGCGGCAGCGCTTGCGCGGCTTCGATGTGAGCGCAGACCAGGTGCATGCGATGCGCGGCCCGGCGGGGCTGAATCTGGGCGGGCGCACGCCGCCCGAGATCGCGCTGGCGATCATGGCCGAGATGACCGCGGTACGGCGTGGCCGGCCGATGCTCGGCGCGCTGGCTGACTGGAGTGGCTCGGACGCGGTCTGCGGGGGTGGCTAGCCCGGCGCCGGGCCGTCCCAAGACGGGCTGCGCCCCCTCTAGCCCAGATCCACGCGGTCCGGCAGTTCGTTCGGGTTGACCTGCCCCGCAGCCAACGGGAAGTGCCGCGCCAGCAGAGCATCGACGGCGTCGATCGCCTGCATCAGCCCTTCTTCAAAGCGACCACCGCGAAACGCGTCGCTCATGGCCGCCAGCAGCTTGTCCCACTGCGGCCGCGACACGTGCCTCTCGAGGCCCCGATCGGCGACGATCTCAATGGCATGCTCGGCCAACAGCAGGTAGATCAGGACGCCGTTGTTTTGCTCGGTGTCCCATACCCGCAACTTGCCGAACAAGGTGACGGCGCGTTGCCTCGCAGTGGCGCCACGCCACAGGTAGGACAGCGGCAGCCCGGCTTCCACGCACAGGCGGATCTCGCCCCCGTGCTGGCGTTCGCTGCCGGCCACCCGCGATTCAAGCCGCGCCAGGGCGGCGGCGCCGAGCGCACGCGCGGTATCGGTCTCGTCGAGCCAGCGGTGCCTGAGGATGCGAGCCCATCGTCCCATCACCAATCCCCCGAGGCGCCGCCGCCGCCGAAATCGCCGCCGCCACCCGACGAGAAGCCCCCGCCGCCGCCGCCACCACCACCAAAACCGCCGCCACCCCAGCCACCCATGTGCGGCATGCCGCGCCCGCCCAGGCCCGCCCGGCGCAACGCAGCGCCGAGGCCGAAGATGCCCACCAGGACGACGGTGGCCAGCGCTGCACCCACGGCAATCATGGCGCTGGTGGTCAGCCACCAGCCCACGCCGCCGGCGGCAGCCGCCGTCAGCAACGAGCCGAACTTGCGGCCAAAGAGACTCGTGAGGACCGCCGCCACCACCGGCACGGCGAAGAAGAGAAAACCCCACAGGCCTGGATCCGTCTCGGGCTGCGCGCCGCTGCGCCCGGCCGGTGCCGGCAGCGCCTCGCCCCTGATGCGGCCGATGATCTGATCCACCGCCTGGTTCAAGCCGCCGGCGTAGTCGTCGGCGCGGAAGGCGGGGCGCATGGCGCTGTCGATGATCTGCCGCGCGGCAAGATCGGGGATCGCACCTTCGAGCGCCTTGGCGACTTCGATGCGCACCCGGCGCTCGCCCTTGGCCACCACCACGAGCACGCCGTCACCGACGTCGCGGCGGCCGATCTTCCAGGTGTCGGCCACGCGCTGGGCATAGGCGGCGATGTCCTCGGGGGCAGTGCCAGGCACCAGCAACAGCACGACCTGCGGCCCGGCCTGCGCCTCGAAGGCGGCCAGCTTGCTTTCCAGCCCGGCGCGCTGCGCCTCGCTCAGCGTACCGGTCTGGTCGACGACGCGCGCGCCGAGCGCGGGCACCGGCAGCAGGTCCTGCGCGCGCGCCGGCGTTGCCACGAGCGCGGCGCTCAGCAGCGCCCACAGAACGAGCAGCGGGCGCAGCACGGAATCCCTGGGGGGTTACTTCGAGGCGGCGGCCGCAGGCGCCGCTGGCTTGTCAAAGCTCACCGCGGGGGGTGCCGTGATGGCGGCTTCGTTCTGCACCGTGAAGCTCGGCTTGACGGCGTAGCTGAAGACCATCGCCGTCAGGTTGCTGGGAAAGCTGCGCGCCAGCACGTTGTATTCGGCCACCGTCTTGATGTAGCGGTTGCGCGCCACGGTGATCCGGTTTTCGGTGCCTTCCAGTTGCACCCGCAGATCCTGGAAGCCCTGATTGGCCTTGAGGCTGGGGTAGTTCTCGCTGACCACCAGCAGCCGGCTCAGGGCGCCGGTGAGTTCGCCTTGGGCGGCCTGGAACTTGGCGAACGCTTCGGGGTTGTTGATCAACTCCGGCGTGGCCTGGATGCCGGTGGCGCGGGCACGCGCCTGCACGACCTTGGTCAGCGTCTCCTGCTCGAAATTGGCCTCGCCCTTGACCGTATTGACGATATTGGGGATCAGATCGGCACGCCTCTGGTACTGATTGAGCACCTCGCTCCAGCCGGCCGTGACCTGTTCGTCCAGGCGTTGGAAGTCGTTGTAGCCACAACCCGCGAGGGCGGTGGCGAGTGTCAGCGTGGCGGCACGGGCGGCCCAGCGAGCAAGTGTCATAGCGCGGTCGTGTCGTGGATGGCGGGGGGGTATGGTACCCGCGCGCGATAATCCTGCGCGATGTGGCCCGCCCTCCAAAACGACACCTTCCTGCGCGCCTGCCTGCGCCAGCCCACCACCCATACGCCGGTGTGGCTGATGCGCCAGGCGGGGCGCTACCTGCCTGAGTACAAAGCCACGCGCACGCAGGCCGGCAACAGCTTCATGGGGCTGGCCACCAACGTCGGCTACGCCACCGAGGTGACGCTGCAGCCGCTGGAGCGCTTTCCGCTGGATGCGGCGATCCTGTTCTCCGACATTCTCACCGTGCCCGACGCGATGGGCCTGGGCCTGAGTTTCGGGGCCGGCGAGGGGCCACGCTTTGCGCACCCCCTGCGGGACGAGGCCGCGGTGGCGGCGCTACGAGTGCCTGACCTGGACAAGCTGCGCTATGTCTTCGATGCGGTCACCTCGATTCGAAGGGCGCTGAGGGGGCGGGTGCCGCTGATCGGCTTCTCGGGCAGCCCCTGGACGCTGGCCAGTTATATGGTTGAGGGCGCCGGGTCGACCGACTACCGTCTCGTCAAGACCATGCTCTATGCGCGGCCCGACCTGATGCACCGCATCCTGGCCGTCAACGCCGAGGCGGTGACGGCCTACCTGAATGCCCAGGTCGATGCCGGGGCGCAAGCGGTGATGATCTTCGACTCATGGGGTGGCGTGCTGGCGGACGGTGCCTTCCAGCGCTTCAGCCTGGACTACACGAGCCGGGTGGTGCGGGGTCTGCAACGTGAATCCCGCGAAGGTGCGCGCGTTCCGGTCATCGTATTCACCAAGGGCGGTGGGCCCTGGCTCGATGAGATCGCGGCCTGCGGCGCCGACGTGGTGGGTCTGGACTGGACCGTCAACCTGGCCGCCGCCCGTCGGCGGGTGGGTGGCCAGGTGGCGCTGCAGGGCAATCTGGACCCCAATGTCCTGTTTGCGCCGCCGGAGGTGGTGACGCGCGAAGCGGCTGCCGTGCTCGACAGCTTTGGCCGCCCGCAGCGGCCCGATGGTGGCTGGGACGGCCATATCTTCAACCTCGGCCACGGCATCAGCCAGTACACCCCCCCAGAGCATGTGGCGGCACTCGTCGAGGCCGTCCACAGCCACTCGCGGCGTCAACGCGCAGCACCATGAAATGACCACGCCGAGCCGTTGGCGGCGACTCGCGGCTGGCGGCCGATACCTGTTGCCACGCCAGCCGCCCGGTCGCGTGCCCGGCCTGCGCTCCGTGCCCGGTAAGTGAGCACTCAGGACTTGACTTATCCCCAAAATGCGTGCGGTGGCACAGCATGGGCTGCTTCGGCATAGCGGCCGGCCAGAGCGCGCCAAAGTTCGTGTTAAGTTGTTGATTTAAATGAAGTTATTGACCTGCTGGCAAAGCCGGTAGATCAGGAGCGGCCCCGCAGAATCAAGCGCTTGCCGCGGCACGGCGCAGGTTTTCCACAAAGTTATCCACACATTTGGCAAGCGCCGCGAAAAAGTCCTTTTCAATCATGCACTTGCGGTGTTTCATTGAGGCGAGGCCGAGGTTTCGTGCGCAACTTCACGTCCTGCGCGCCCTTGGAGCACTCGATCCCGGCCATGGCTGAGCCGGTGATCGTCGCGGTGGCAGTGGATCTGCCCAGGCACTCCACGGTCGGCATGCTGCTCGACTACACCAGTGAGCAGTCGCTTCCGCCAGGTACCTTGCTGCGCGTGCCACTGGGCCGGCGTGACGTGACGGGCATCGTCTGGGACCGGCCGCCGGGCGCGGCACCGGCCGGGGCTGAGTTGCGCCCCCTGTCCGCCGTGCTGAGGGCGCTGCCACCGTTGGGCGCCGACTGGCGCGCGCTGATCGACTTCGCTGCCGGCTACTACCAGCGCAGCGTGGGTGAGCTGGCGCTGGCCGTGCTGCCCCCCGAACTGCGCAAGCTTGACGACTCCCGGCTGGCGCGCCGCGTCGCGCGACTTCAGCGCCAGCAGGCCACGGCCGCAACGCCGGCCGCGACTGAACTTGGCGCCGTCCCGGCGCGGCCTGTCCTGAGCACCGAGCAGGTGGCGGCCCTGACCGGGCTGGCCGCGCTATCGGCTGGGCCTGCCTCGTTGTCGTCAGCGCGCAGCGTCCAGCCGGTGCTGCTGCATGGCGTCACGGGCAGCGGCAAGACCGAGGTCTACCTGCATGCCGCCGAGGCCGCGCTGCAGCGCGGCCAGCAGGCTTTGGTGCTGGTGCCCGAGATCAACCTCACGCCGCAGTTGGAAGCCCGCTTTGCAGCGCGTTTCCCGGGCCGCGTGCTGGTCAGCCTGCACAGCGGGCTCACGCCCGCCCAGCGGCTGCGCCACTGGATGCTGGCACACCTCGGGCTGGCGGATCTGGTGCTGGGTACGCGCCTGGCGGTCTTTGCGCCGTTGCCGCGATTGGGCTTGATCGTGGTTGACGAAGAGCACGATCCTTCGTTCAAGCAGCAGGAGGGCGCGCGCTACTCGGCGCGCGACCTCGCCGTCTGGCGCGCCCACCGGCTTGGCGTGCCCGTGGTGCTGGGCTCGGCCACGCCTTCGCTCGAGACATGGCAGCGCGTGCAGGAGGGCCGCTACCTGCGTTTGCCGCTGGCGCGGCGCATCGGCGGCGGTGCGATGCCACGGGTACAACTGGTGGACATGGCTACCCTGCCGAAGAGTGCCGGTGCCGAGCGGGTGCTCGCGCCGGCGCTGCTGGCCGCGATCCAGGAGCGCGTGGCGCGGGGCGAGCAGAGCTTGCTGCTGCTCAACCGCCGCGGCTACGCGCCGGTGTTGCACTGCACCGCCTGCGGCTGGAAGAGCGGGTGCGCGCACTGCAGCGCCTGGCGCGTATTCCACAAGTCCGACCGCACGCTGCGCTGCCACCACTGCGGCCTGGCCGAGCGCGTGCCGCGCGCCTGCCCCGATTGCGGCAACCTCGACATCGCAGCCATCGGCCGCGGCACGGAAAAGCTGCAGGAGCAGCTCGCGCTGTTGTTGCCGGGCGCCCGCGTAGGCCGCATCGATGCCGACAGCAGCCGCGGTGCGGGTGTACTGGCGCAGCAGCTGGCGGCGGTGCATGCGGGCGAAGTGGACGTGCTGGTGGGCACGCAGATGGTGGCCAAGGGGCATGACTTCCGCAGCGTCACGCTGGTGGCTGCGGTGAACCCTGATTCAGCGCTGTTCAGCAGCGACTTCCGCGCGCCCGAGCGCCTGTTCGCGCTGCTGATGCAGGCCGCGGGCCGCGCCGGCCGAGACGCGGAGCAGGCCGCGCGCAGCGAGATGTGGATCCAGACCTGGAATGTGCGCCACCCGATCTACGCCGCGCTGCGGGCGCACGACTACGAGGCCTTTGCCGCCACGCAGTTGGCCGAGCGGCGGCAGGCGGGCCTGCCCCCGTTTGCCAGCCTGGCCCTGCTGCGTGCCGATGCGCGCACGGCCTCCGTCGCAGCGGGTTTTCTGCTCGATGCCGCCGAACTGGCGCGCGCCCATCCGGGCGTGACGGTTTACCCCGCGGTACCGCCGCATGTGGCCAAGGTGGCCGATGTGGAACGCATGCAAATGCTGGTGGAGTCGCCCGCGCGGGGCACGCTGCAGCGCATGCTGGCCGGCTGGTTGCCGCAATTGCACGGGCTGCGTGCACGGCACAAAGGGCTGTTGCGCTGGGCCGTGGATGTGGACCCGCTGGCCATCTGAAGGCCGGCGCGGCGCACCGACCCGCCGACTGCAGCAGCGGCGCCACTCAGAAGGACTATGCCAATGTGATCACCTGCCCGGTGGCCAGGGCGCGGATGCGATGCGGGCTGCACTGCGCCGCGATCTCGGACATGACCGCGTCCACTTCGCCGGGTTTGATATGGGTGATGTAGACGTCGGCCGGCGCCGCCAGCTGCGCCAACTCCAGCTGCAACTGCGCCGGGCACAGGTGCTGGCTGAGGTCGGCCAGCGCGTATTCGTCGTTGCCAAAGGCGGTCTCGATCACCAGTGCCGCCACCGGCAGGGTGGCCAGACGCTGCCAGAGCGCCGGGTTGGGACCGGTATCGCCGGTGAAGACCCAGGCACCGGGCGCGCCGAGCACGGCATAGCCGACGGCCGGAACGGTGTGACGGGCGGGCAGCACCTCGACCTGGCGCGCGCCCAGCTCCAGCACCTGCCCCACCTCCACGGCCAGAAATTGCAGCACCGGGTGGGCGGGATCGGGCAGCCTCGTGAAATCGGGCCAGATCACGCCATTGAAGATATGCAGGCGCAACGCCGCGATCGTGGAGGCGAGCGCATGCACGCTGACCGGTGGCCGGGCCGCAGCGCGGCGTCGACGGGTGACGCTGTCGGCCAGCAGGCCGATGGCCAGTACGTGGTCCAGGTGCGAGTGCGTGACCAGGACGTGGTCTATGCGTGCGAGTTCGTCGAGCGTGAGGTCACCGACGCCCGTGCCGGCATCGATGAGCACGTTGTCATCGAGCAGGAACGATGTGGTTCGGCTGCCAGCGGCTATCGATCCTGAGCAGCCAAGAACGCGGATCTGCATGAGAGGGTGAGCGGTGTGGGCCGCCAGTGGCGGTCAAGGCCACGATGCTGACCCGCGAGCCCCCGCCGCGCAAGCGACCGATGCCGCATTTGATCCCTACTTGGATCGACCTTTCGAAGCCCGCGTGAACCCCTTCACGACCGCGGTCGTAGGGATCTAGCGATAGATGAATTGCATCTGCGTGCCCGCGAGCTCGATCACGTCGCCATTGCGCAGGGGCGCTGAGTCGCCCACCAAAGGCACGCCATTGATACTGGGCTTGATCGCGCCCTCGACGTGCGCAAACGCATAGCCGTTGGGTCGCCTGGTGATCGACGCCACCTGCACGCCGGGTTTGCCCACCGTGGTGACCACCTTCGTCAACGTCACCTCGCGCCCCGCGGCTGCCCCATTGAGCACCTTGATCGACGCGGCCTGCACCGGCGTGGCCGGCACGCCCAATGCGCCGAAGCCCGAGTTTGGCGCGTACGCGGCCGAGCTGCCCGCCTGCAGGGGGTGTGGTGATCCCTGGGGCGGCGGCGCGCTGCCCCCCGGGCGCATGATCATCGTCTTCTCGTATTCGCCCGATTCGTCGACCAGGTACTTGATCTTGTACTTGCCGATCTCGACCGTGTCGTTGTGGGTGAGCAGCTGCTTCTTGATGGCCTTGCCGTTGATGTAGGTGCCATTGGTGCTGTTGAGGTCTTCGATGAAGACGTCGGCACCCACCATCTGCAACACCGCGTGCTCGCCGCTGACGGCGAGGTTGTCGATCACGATGTCGTTGTAGGGACGGCGGCCGAGCGTGGTCTTGTCCTTGGTGATCTGGACTTCTTTGATGACCACACCGTCGAGCGAAACCACCAGCTTGCCCATGCCTGCCCTCGATTCAATCCACTGCCTACCGCAGAGGTTTAGCTACGACATGACTTGAGTCCAAGTCAGTCTTCTCAATTTCTTCGTTTTCGCTGCCGATCAGCGCCGCTGACCTGTAGCCAGCGGCCGCCGGCTCAGCGTCGGAACGGCCACCATGACCGCGCCGGTGCGCTCGCGCCGCCAGCGGCACGCCCCAGAATCACGGAGATATTATCCTTTCCGCCTGCGTCGTTGGCGGCATCGATGAGCGCGCCGCTGCATGTTTCCAGCGAGTCGTGTGCCAGCAACACCTGCTCGATGCCGGCGTCGTCGAGCATGTCGGACAGACCGTCGGAGCACATCAGGAACAAGTCGCCGGGCAGCACGTCGTGCTGGTGGGTTTCCAGCAACACGGTGTCTTCCACGCCCACGGCCCGCGTGACCAGGTTCTTGTTGGCCGAGAACGCCGCCTGCTCGGGCGTGATGAGGCCGGCGTCGATTTGCTCTTGCAGCAGCGAATGGTCGCGCGTGATCTGCTGCAGCCGGCCACCGCGCAGCCGGTAGCAGCGGGAATCGCCGACGTGGCCCAGCAGCACGCGATCATCGCGGAAGACTGCCACCACCAGCGTGGTGCCCATGCCGGCGTACTGCGGGTTGGAATTGGCGGCGTTGAAGATGGCGCGGTTGGCATTGTCCACGCAGATGTCCATGGCGCGGCGCACTTCGGCGTCGCTGGCCTGGCTGCTGGCCTCGCGCAGCCAGCGTCCGAGCTCCGTGCGGATGAAGGTGGTGGCCATATTGCTGGCCACCTCGCCCGCGTTGTAGCCGCCCATGCCGTCAGCCAATACGGCCAGCGACACACCGTCATCGGTCGCCACCGAGTCCTCGTTGTTGCTGCGTGCCCGGCCTGGGTCCACGGCAGCATGGAGCGCAATCATCATGGGCACGGGCAGAGGCAGTGGCGCAGGTTCGAGGGAGGTGGGCGATTGTGCATCGGATCCATGGTGCTTCCGCTGCGTGGGAACCCATACCGATCAGGCCGCACCGCCAGCGCCCCGCAGCGTGTGCTGGATCGCACGCAACTCCTGCGCCAGCACGTCGGCATCGGCCGGCCGCTCGCCGGGGTGCTTGGCCAGCAGTCGCGCCAGCAGCAGGGTCAACTCGGCCGGCAGGCCGGGGCGCAGCGTCGGCAGCTCAGGTGCGCGCTCACAGGCGACCTGGCGCAGCAGTTCACCCATCGAGCCGCCTTCGTGCGGGAGGCGCCCGGTCAGCAATTCGAACAGCGTCACGCCCAGGGCATAGAGGTCAGAACGCGGCGTGGGGATGCCGCCGGCGAGTTGTTCGGGTGCCATGTAGGCTGGTGAGCCGAGCATCAGGCTGGTATTGGTCTGCGCGGCATCGGCGGCGCGGGCGATGCCGAAATCGGCCAGCTTGATGGTGTCGGTGGGCCAATGCACGAGCACGTTGGCCGGTTTCAGATCGCGGTGCACGATACCCAGGCGGTGGGCGTGGCCGAGCGCCAGCGCCAGGCGTTCGGCGACGCGCAGTGTCAGCGGCTCGGGCAGCAGGCGTGGGGCCCGCGTGTAGCGCGTGAGATCGGCACCTGGCACCGGTTCCATGGCCAGCCAGCCCAGAGCACCTTCAACCCCTGCCGCGAGCACTGCCACGATGCCTGGATGCACCAGGCGCCGGGCGGTCGCTGCGGCGTCCAGGAATGCGACGCCCGCTGGCACTGCGGCCTCGCCAGCGGGCAGGGTCACGATCTTCAGCGCCACCGTCTGCGCGGTGGCCTCGTTCTCGGCCAGGAAGACCGTGCTGCTGGCGCCCTGGCCGATGGCCCGCAGCAAGCGGTATCCGACCAGGGTCTGACCGACTCGCAGGCCCCCTTGCATGATCAGTGCGCTGGTGCCAACGAGACCCGCCACGTGCCATGCGCCCGACCGATGGCGAGGACGGTGCGGCGGCCCGGTTTGGCAAATACGGCGTGCCGGCACGCACGGCGGCGGGCCCTCAGAAAAGCCGCCGGCGGTGGTCTCGGTGAAAATCGATACCCAACCCGCCCCGCCGCGCTCCCAGAATACCGCCGTGCGCGCGACGGGCTTTGCATGCCGGGCTCGCTCGCTGCGGGTACTGTCGCTGTCGGAGGTTGCGCGATGGACATGCTGGCTTGGTTGGCGCTGGGCGTCTTCGTGCTGACGATCGGGGTGATCATAGGCAACGCCATCGACAGCACCGTGGCGGCGTTGATAGGCGCGGTGATCATGATCTGGATCGGCGTCATGAGCGACGTCGATGCCTTCGGTCTGGTGGACTGGAACGTGATGGCCATCCTCATCAGCGTCTGGGTCATCGCATCGTACTTCGGCAAGACGGGCGTGCCGAGCTGGATGTCGGTGCAGGCGCTGCGGCTTTCGGGAGGGCGGCCGGGGCTGCTGGTGATGATCCTGTCGATGCTGTCCGGCGTGATCTCGATGTTTGTCGACAACGTCGTCGTCATCCTGATGATGGCCCCCGTGGCGCTGCCGCTGGCGCGGGCGCTGAAGCTGCCGATCACGCCGCTGGTCCTGATGATCGGCTTTTCTGCCAACTTCATGGGCTCGGCCATGCTGCTGGGCGACCTGCCGCCACAGATGCTGCACAGCGTGGCCGGCGCCGAATTTGGCGATTTCTTCTGGCACCAGGGCCGCCCGTCGTCGCTTCCCGTGCTGATGCTGACCTTCGTGATCACCTTGGGCGCCATGTATGCCTACGGCTTCCGCGGTTTCGGCCGGCAGGCCGTCGACCCGGAGGCGCTGGGCATCGAGACGCGCATTCCGAACAAGCTGTTCGCGGCGGTCGTCGTGGGCTGGTTCCTGCTCACCGTGCTGGGCATGGCCATGCGCCAGGTACTGGACGTCAAGCTGGGCTTTATCGCCATGACGGGCGCCGTGAGCCTGGTGCTGGTGCTGGAGCTGCTGGGCGGTCGGGTCAAGGCCCCCGACTTCGAGTCCGTGCTCGCCGAACTGGACTGGCGGGCCATCTTCTTCTACGTGGCGTTGTTCGTCCTGGTGGGCGGGCTGGAACGGGTCCATCTGCTCGACGCGCTGGCACACCAGCTGCGGCCGGTTTTCGCGGACAGCTATGCCCTGGGGGCGACGCTGATGTACTGGATCACGGTGCCCATCGTCGGCCTCGTCGAGCACGACGCCTACATCCTGACCTTCCTGCACACCATCAAGGACTTGCAGAAAGAAGGCGTGGAGCCCTGGCCACTGTGGTGGATGCTGCTGTGGTCGGGCACGCTGGGCAGTAACCTCACCGTCGCCGGTGCGCCCGCACTCTATGCGGCGCTGAACATCTGCCAGCGCGAGGAAGCGCGCCGGATTTCGCCGCGCGAATTCCTGGCCTGGAGCGTGCCCTTCACCCTGGTGGCCGCCGTGGTGTGCTACCTGCTCGGCATGCTGATCTGGGTGTTGCCCTATGCGCGCTGAGCAAACCGATCAGGAGCACCCCATGATGTACACGCACGTCCTCATTCCGACCGACGGCTCCGAGCGGTCGGCCCGTGCCATCGCTCACGGCGTGGCGGTGGCCAAGGCCATGGGCGCCCGCGTCAGCGGCCTCTTCGTCGCCCCGGCGCCGACACCGGTGGTCTTCGAAGGTCTGGTGCCGGTGGGCTACATGCAACCGCAAGACCATGCCGAGTTGTCGGCACGCGCGGCGCAACGCCATCTCGGCGTGATCCGGCGCGCAGCGCGCAGTGCGGGGGTTCCTTACGCGGCCCTCACGGTCACCGGCGAGTACCCCGCCGAAGCCATCCTGCGGGCGGCCACGGAACGCAAGTGCGACCTCATCGTCATGGCGTCCCACGGCCGCCGCGGCCTGGCGGGCGTCTTGCTGGGCAGCGAAACCCAGAAGGTGCTGACGCACGCCGGCGTTCCCGTGCTGGTCTGCCGTTAGCCCGACCCCCTGGCCGCCCGACAGGGCGGCTCGGGCTGAAGCTATTTCGCCAGCAAGACGGGCACCGTCGAGTGCTCGAGCACGCTCTGCGCCACCGACCCCAGCAAGGCCGCCGTGTGCCCCCCCAGGCCGCGCGTGCCCATGACGATGAGGTCGCAGCCCTGCGACTGCGCCAATTCCGCAATCTGCAGGCCCGGGGCGCCGACGAGTTGGTGCTCGGTGAACTTCACCCCGGCGGCGGCCAGGGCAGCGCGGGCCGCTGACATGGCCAGGTCACCGCGCTCATGGTGGTATTCCTGCAAGGTCTCGGTGGCCACGAACGAAGCCACATCGCCCGAGACCGGGCGCTGCACATTCACCAGGTGAAGGCTCATCCCGGCAGGGTCGCGCAACTCGTCGCGCAAGGCCAGGGCTTGTCGGACCGCACTCGCCGAGCCCTCTGAACCGTCCACGGCCAGCAGCAGCCGCTGCAGGTGCCGCTGGCCGGCCACCACCGCGGCCGGTGCCGCGACGGGCGCGGCAGCGTGGGCCCTGGCCTGCTTTCGGGCCGCCAGCCACTTGCCCAGCACCACCACCGCGATGGCGCCAGCCAGCGGCGCACCCCAATGCAGGAAGGCGGCATGCAGGTCGACCCAGGGCTTGTCGATGGGGTCGGTGACGGCCATGTCGCCTGCCACCCAGCCCAGGAGCGCGGCACCCATGGTGATGATGGCCGGGAAGCGGTCCATCAGCGTCAGCAGCAGACGGCTGGCAAAAACCACCAGCGGGATCGAGATCGCCAGGCCGATGACCAGCAGCACCGTGTTGCCCTTGGCGGCGGCGGCCACCGCGATGACGTTGTCCAGGCTCATCACCAGGTCGGCCAGCAGGATGGTCTTGATGGCGGCGGCCATGCTGGTGGTGACGCTGCCGTGCCCACCCTCGCCATCCTCGGGCACCAGCAACTGGATGGCGATCCACAGCAGCAGCCCGGCGCCGACGAGCTTGAGATACGGCAGGCGCAGCAACTCGACGGCCACGATGGTGAGCGCGATGCGCATCACCACCGCAGCGCCGCTACCCCAGGCCACGGCTCGCTTTTGCAGGTCGGGCGGCAGGCCGCGTGCGGCCAGCGCAATGACGACGGCGTTGTCGCCCGACAGGACGATGTTGACGCCGATGATCTGCACCAGCGCTATCCAGAATTCGGGGCTCGCGAAGCTCATGCTCTTTTTCTCCGGGGATGGATCCGGGGCACTGGCCACGCGCGCCCTGTCCCGCCGGCGCAGCACTCCACCAGCGGTCCTGGGGCATTGTAGGAATGGGAATCAGGCCGCGTTGTGCGTACTACCACGAACGACAACGCCCCTCGCGCCAGCGGCGCGCGGGGCGTTTGTGAAGGGCAGACCCAGGCTTGAGGCAACCCGGGTCAAGCTGCTCGCGCGACCATGATGTCTAGAGCAGCGCCTTCAGCAGCCTGGCCATCTCGGAGGGGTTGCGCGTGACGGTGAAGCCGCACGCTTCCATGATCGCCAGCTTGGCGTCGGCCGTATCCGCCCCGCCGCTGATGAGCGCGCCGGCGTGGCCCATGCGCTTGCCGGCGGGCGCGGTGACGCCGGCGATGAACCCGACGATGGGCTTCTTCATATGGGCCTGGCACCAGCGCGCGGCCTCGGCTTCGTCGGGGCCGCCGATCTCGCCGATCATGATCACCGCGTCGGTTTCCGGGTCGTCGTTGAACAGCCGCATCACGTCGATATGTTTGAGGCCGTTGATCGGGTCGCCGCCGATGCCAACCGCGCTGCTCTGGCCAAGGCCGATCTCGGTGAGCTGGGCCACGGCTTCATAGGTCAGCGTGCCCGAGCGGCTGACCACGCCGATGCGCCCCTTGCGGTGGATGTGGCCCGGCATGATGCCGATCTTTATCTCTTCCGGCGTGATCAGGCCTGGGCAGTTGGGGCCCAGCAGCAGCGTCTTCTTGCCACCGGCCAGCTCCTTGCGCTTCATCCTGTTGCGCACTTCGAGCATGTCCCTCACGGGGATGCCTTCTGTGATGCAGATGGTGAGGTCCAGATCGGCCTCCACCGCCTCCCAGATGGCGGCAGCGGCGCCGGCGGGCGGCACGTAGATCACGCTCACCGTGGCGCCGGTGGCGCCCGCGGCTTCCTTGACGCAGGCGTAGATCGGTATGCCCTCGAAGGCCTCGCCGGCCTTTTTCGGGTTGACCCCGGCGACGAAGCAACTCTTGCCGTTGGCGTAGGCGACGCAGCCCCGGGTATGGAACTGGCCGGTCTTGCCGGTGATGCCCTGGGTGATGACCCGGGTGTCCTTGTTGATCAGGATGCTCATGGTCTGGTCCTCACTGCACGGCCGCGACGATCTTGGTCGCGGCTTCGGCCATCGTATTGGCGCTGATGATGGGCAGGCCACTTTCGGCCAGCATCTTCTTGCCCAGGTCTTCGTTGGTGCCCTTCATGCGCACCACCAGCGGCACCGAGAGATTGACCGCCTTGCAGGCCGCGATCACGCCCTCGGCGATGGTGTCGCACATCATGATGCCGCCGAAGATGTTGACCAGGATGCCCTTGACGTTGCTGTTCTTGAGCATGATCTTGAAGGCCTCGGTCACCTTCTCGGCACTGGCGCCACCACCGACATCGAGGAAGTTGGCCGGCTCGCCGCCGAACAGCTTGATCGTGTCCATCGTGGCCATGGCCAAGCCCGCGCCATTGACCAGGCAGCCGATATTGCCATCCAGGCTGATATAGCTGAGGTCGAAGTTGCTCGCCTCCACTTCGGCCGGGTCTTCTTCGTCCAGATCGCGGTAGGCCACGATCTCGGGGTGGCGGTACAGCGCATTGGCGTCGAAATTGAACTTGGCGTCCAAGGCCTTGATGTGGCCGTTGCCTTCGAGGATCAGCGGGTTGATTTCGGCGAGTGAAGCGTCGGTGGCCATGTAGCAGGCGTAGAGCTTCCTGAGCACGTCCACCGCTTCGGCCGACGATCCATCCGGCACGCCGATGCCGCGTGCCAGCTCCAGCGCCTGCGCGTCGGTGAGCCCGGTCAGCGGATCGACGAAGACCTTGAGGATCTTCTCGGGTGTGTCGTGGGCCACGGCTTCGATATCCATGCCGCCTTCGGAGCTGGCCATCATCGCCACCATTTGCGTCGCGCGGTCGGTCAGCGCGGCGACGTAGTACTCCTTCCTGATATCAGCGCCTTCTTCAATCAGCAGGCGGCGCACCTTCTGGCCTGCGGGGCCGGTCTGGTGGGTCTTGAGCTGCATGCCCAGGATCTGGCCAGCCAGTTGCTCCACCTCGCCGCTCGTGCGCGCCAATTTCACGCCACCGCCCTTGCCGCGGCCACCCGCGTGGATCTGCGCCTTCACGACCCACCCCGTGCCGCCCAGTTTTTGCGCCGCCTCCTGCGCCTCGCGCACGGTGAACGCCGGGTAGCCACGCGGCACCGGCACGCCGTGGGCGCGCAACAGTTCCTTGGCCTGGTATTCATGGATCTTCATGGGAGCTCCTTGCTCGCTGAGTCAGTCAGCAATGGTCAGGGCTGGCCGGTGCCAGCGTGGATAGTGCAGGCGAACGGCCTCACCATCACTGCGCAGGGCGTGACAGCGGTCGATCTGGAAGGGTTGGCTGGCGCCTTCGTCAGCGCCACGGGTGTCGATCACCTGCCCGGCAAAGGCCTGCACGACGGCGGTGGGCAGCACCTGGGCCAGCTCGGTGATGTGGGTGCAGCCGAGGACCCCTCCGACACGCTCGCGCAAGGCCTGGCGGAAGTTGTGCAGCAGGTTCAGGCCCGCGAGCCGGGCATAGACGTCACCATGCCCGCTGCAGTGGCCGTTGTAGGGCATCCAGCGGGTCTCGGCGCCGGCCTCGATGACCGTGAGCGTCTCATCGACGACCAGCCGCAGCAGCATCTCGTGGATCGGCGTGCCGGCCGGGCGCGTGCCATCCGCCACGCGCGCGTCGCCGGTCTTCACGTCGGTCAGGATTGCGTCGACCTCCCACAACCCATTGCCGCGTGAAAACACCTGCACGTCGATCTGGCGGCGGTGCTTGAGCTGGCGTTGGGGCGCCGCTTGCGGAAGGGTCATCGCTGGGGGTGGGACATGGCGCTGGCGCTGCGCGGCGGCGAATTTAGCATGCTGCTCTGCAACACCCCTCTCGGGCGCCCCGCGTGGCGGCTTGAACGCCACGGTGGTGCCGCGGTCAGTCGTCTTCGCGCGCCAGCACCACGCGGCGAATCACGTCGCCGTCGAAGCCGCGGCCGGCCAGAAAACGCATTTGCTTCGCGCGCTCCGAGGCGCTGGCGGGAGGTGTGCCGAACCGGCGCCGCCAGACCTCGCGGGCGCGGTCGAGTTCAGTCGCCCGGGCCTGTTGCAACGTGTGGGCCACCAGTTCGGGGGCGAGTCCCTTGGCCTGCATGGTTTGCTTCAGCCGCCGCGAGCCGTAGCGGGCGCCCAGGCCGGCCAGCACCGACTCGGCCACCCGCGCCTCGCTCAGATAGCCCCGGGCGGTGAGGTCATCCAGCGCGGCGCGGATCTGTGCGGCGGCGCTGGCGGTGGGTGCGTCCTCGACGTAGCGCGCCAGCTTGCGTTCCAGCTCGGCACGTGAATGTTCGCGCTGCGACAGGTAGCGCAGCGCCCGGCCCTTGACTGAAAGTGCACTGAAACCCATGCCAGGCCGCGATGCCGGCCGCCCGTGGGTCGCAGTACTAGGCTGCGGCCGGCGTGGCCTCGAGCAGCCGGATGCCGACGGACTCGCGTACCTTGTTCTCGATTTCGCGTGCGACGTCGGTGTTCTCGCGCAGGAACTCGCGCGCGTTGTCCTTGCCCTGACCGATCTTCTCGCCGTTGTAGGCGTACCAGGAGCCGCTCTTGTCGAGAACGCGGGCGTTGACCCCCATGTCAATGATCTCGCCTTCGCGGCTGATGCCTTCACCGTAGAGGATGTCGAACTCGGCGGTCTTGAACGGCGGGGCCACCTTGTTCTTGACGACCTTGACCTTGGTTTCGCTGCCGATGACCTCTTCGCCCTTCTTGATGCTGCCGGTGCGGCGGATATCCAGCCGCACCGAGGCATAGAACTTGAGTGCATTGCCGCCGGTGGTGGTTTCGGGGTTGCCGAACATGACGCCGATCTTCATGCGGATCTGGTTGATGAAGATGACCATCGTATTGGTCTTCTTGATATTCGCGGTGAGCTTGCGCAGGGCCTGGCTCATGAGGCGCGCCTGCAGGCCCGGCAGGCTGTCGCCCATTTCGCCTTCGAGCTCGGCTTTGGGCGTGAGCGCCGCCACCGAATCCACCACGATGAGGTCGATCGAACCCGAGCGCACCAGTGCATCCACGATTTCAAGGGCTTGCTCGCCGGTGTCTGGCTGGCTGATCAGCAACTCTTGCAGGTTGACGCCGAGCTTTTGCGCGTACTGGATGTCGAGGGCGTGCTCGGCGTCGATGAAGGCGCAGGTACCGGCGAGCTTTTGCATCTCGGCAATGACCTGCAGCGTGAGGGTGGTTTTGCCGGAGGACTCCGGCCCGTAGATCTCGACCACCCGACCCCGTGGCAGGCCACCGACACCCAGCGCGATGTCCAGACCCAGCGAGCCGGTGGAGACCACCTGGATATCCGCGATGACTTCGCCTTCGCCCAGGCGCATGATGGAACCCTTGCCGAACTGCTTTTCGATCTGCGCCAGGGCGGCTTGCAAGGCCTTGGCTTTTTCGGTATTCAGCGCTTTGACGGGTGCATCCATGGGGGTCTCCTGGGTTTGGCCGCCGGGGCGGGCATGGTTGGAATTATGGCGCACAAGCTGGATATTTGTACAGTCATTTTGGGGTAACTCCCAACGGGGCACTCCAGTGGGTGTCCGGCGGCGCCAAACAGGAAACAAGCTGATGCGCATCCTCATTGCTGAAGACGACCAGGTGCTGGCCGACGGCCTGCTGCGATCACTGCGTGTGGCGGGCTATGCCGTGGACCAGGTGGGCAGCGGGACGGAGGCCGATGCCGCGCTTGCCGCGCACGAGTTCGACCTCGTGATCCTCGACCTGGGCCTGCCGCGCCTGCACGGCTTCGAGGTGCTGCGCAAGCTGCGCGGCCGCGGCAGCAGCGTGCCGGTGCTGATCCTCACCGCGGCCGATAGCGTGGAGCAGCGCGTCAAGGGTCTTGACCTCGGCGCCGACGACTACATGGCCAAGCCGTTCTCGCTGGCCGAACTGGAGGCGCGCGTGCGCGCACTCACGCGGCGCGGCCTGGGTACCGCCTCCAACCTGCTCAGGCATGGCCCGCTGACCTTTGACGCCACCGGCCGCGTGGCCTACCTCAACGACCAGATGGTGGAGTTGTCGGCGCGTGAACTCGGCTTGCTCGAAGTGCTGCTGCAGCGTGCCGGCCGGCTGGTCAGCAAGGACCAGCTCGTGGAGCGGCTGTGTCAGTGGGGTGAAGAGGTGAGCAACAACGCGATCGAGGTCTATATCCATCGGTTGCGCAAGAAGATCGAACAAGGGCCGGTACGCATCGCCACCGTGCGCGGCCTTGGGTACTGCCTCGAGAAAATTGCAGCCTGACCGGCCCACCCCCAGCGAACAGCCCTCGCTGTTCGGCGAGATCCTCGATTGGATGCTCGCGCCACTGCTGCTGCTGTGGCCGATGAGCCTGGGGCTGACCTGGGTCGTCGCGCAGGCCATCGCCAACCGCCCCTACGATCGCGATCTGGCCGAAGTGGCGCGCGCGCTCGCACGCCAGGCCACGACCCAGATGGCGCAGGGTGGCCAGCCTGCTGCGAAGGCGCGCTCCGAGCTGGAGCACACCGCCGCGGCGCTGACACGCAGCGATGACGACGACCGCGTCTATTTCCAGGTCCTGGGCCGGCGCGGCGAACTGCTGGCCGGCGATGCCAAGCTCGCGGTGCCGACGGACGAACTCCCGGCCCCGGAGTCAGGCGTTCGCTTTCGCGACGACGTGCTCGGCGACGAGCCCGTGCGGGTGGCCTACGTGCGGCTGGCGGGCGCCAGTGGCGAGGCGGGAGGCGACAGCAGCGAGGCCTTGGTGCAGGTCGCCGAGACTTTGGGCAAGCGCTCGCAGTTGGCCACCGAAATCATCAAGGGCGTGATCCTGCCGCAGTTCGTGATCCTGCCGCTCGCGGTGTTGCTCGTCTGGTTTGCGCTGTCCCGCGGCATCCGCCCGCTGGCCAGGCTGCAGCAGCGCATCCGCAAGCGCGAGAGCACCGACCTGAGCCCGATCGCGCTGGGCGACGTGCCCGAGGAAGTGGCGCCGCTGGTGGGTGCGATCAACGATCTGCTGCAGCGGCTGGACCGCACCATCGCCACGCAGCGCCACTTTCTCGCCGACGCCGCCCACCAGCTCAAGACGCCGCTGGCTGGCCTGCGCATGCAAGCCGAACTGACCGCGCGCGAGATCGACAGTGGCCGCGGCGACCCCGCCTCGCTCAAACACTCGCTGCGCCAGATTTCCCTCTCGACCCAGCGCGCCGCGCACATGGTCAACCAACTGCTCGCGATGGCGCGGGCCGAGGATACCGGGCAGGCGTTGCGGCGGGTGGCGGTGGACCTGGCTGAGGTGACGCGCGCGGTGGTGCGCGACTTTGTGCCACGCGCCCTGGAGAGGCGCATCGATCTCGGCTACGAGGGCCCGGACGGGCAGGAAGAGGCGCGCCTGATGGCCGAGCCGGTTCTGCTGGGTGAGCTCGTGCGCAACCTGGTGGACAACGCGCTGCAATATACCCCGCGCGGCGGCACCGTCACCGCCCGCGTCGTGCCCGACCCCTTTGGCCAGGTCGTGGTGCTGCAGGTCGAAGATACGGGCCCGGGCATCCCGATCATTGAACGCGATGCGGTGTTCCGGCCCTTCTACCGCACCCTGGGCACGCAGGTCGATGGCAGCGGCTTGGGCCTGGCCATCGTGCACGAGATCGCGCAGCGGCACGACGCCGAAATCACGGTGGCCGACGCACGGCCGCGCAGCGGGCCAACGGCAGCGCTGCCCGGCGCCTTGCTGACGGTGCGCTTCCGGCTGGGGCGCAACGGCTGAAGTGCGGGCCCCCAAACGTCACTGCGCTGCGGCCCACCCAGGGGCGTCAGGATTGCATCAGGCGCCGGCTGCGCGCCACCGACATCAGGATGCCCAACCCGAGGCCGAGCGAAACCATCGCCGTGCCGCCGTAGCTGACGAAGGGCAAGGGCACGCCCACCACCGGCAGGATGCCGCTGACCATCCCCATATTGACGAAGGCGTAGGTAAAGAACGAGAGCGTCACCGCCCCGGCCAGCAGGCGCGTGAAGACGGTGGGAGCCTCGGCCGCGATCATCAGGCCACGGAAGATGAGGAACGTAAAGCTCGCCAGCAGCAGCAGCACACCGGCCAGGCCGAACTCCTCGCAGAAGGCGGCAAAGATGAAGTCGGTGGTGCGCTCGGGGATGAACTCCAGGTGCGTTTGCGTGCCCTGCATGAAACCCTTGCCGCCGAGCCCACCGGAGCCGATGGCGATCATGCCCTGGATGATGTGGAAGCCCTTGCCCAGCGGATCCTTGGTGGGGTCGAGCAGGGTGCATACGCGATGCTGCTGGTAGTCGCGCATGAAGGGCCAGCTCACGCCGGGCTGGCAGATCTGGTCCCCGGTCAGGATCACCGCCGCCACCGCAACTGCGCCGAGCCCCAGCACGGGCAGCACCAGTTTCCACGACAGCCCGGCGAAGAAGATGACATACACGCCCCCGGCGAGGATCAGCAATGCCGTGCCCAGGTCGGGCTGTTTGATCACCAGGCCCACCGGCACCAGCACCAGCAGGCCGGCGATGATGAAGTCCGACGCCCGCATCTGGCCTTCGCGCTTCTGGAACCACCATGCCAGCATGAGCGGCACCGCGATCTTGAGGATCTCGCTGGGCTGGATCACCAGCGGCCCGAGTGCCAGCCAGCGCGTCGCGCCTTTGCGCGTCAGCCCGAAGAGCGCGGTGGCCACCACCAGCGCCAGGCCGGCCAGGTACAGCGGCACCGCCAGTTGCAGCAGCTTCTGCGGCGGCACCTGGGCCACGACAAAGAGCACCACCAGCGCCAGCAGCATGTTGCGTCCGTGATCGACAAAGCGTGTGCCGTGGTCGTAACCGGCCGAATACATCGCCACCAGCCCGATGGCGGCCAGCATCGACAGCGCCAGCAGCAACGGGCCATCGAAGCCGCCAAAAGCCTGCCGCAGGTGCAACCAGGGCGAGGCGCGCTTGAAAGTAACGCTCATAAACCCGGCAACGCCATGTCGGCCGCGCGGCGCGGCACACCTATCGGGGCGCCGGACTTTCCCTCGCGCGTGGCGGCCATATCCACTTCGTTCGGGTACTGGCCCAGCAGCAGGAAGTCGAAGACCCGGCGCGCCATCGGGGCGGCGGCTTCGGAGCCGAAGCCGGCGTTCTCGACCACCACCGCCAGCACCACCGTCGGCGCGTCGATCGGCGCCGCGGCGATATAGAGGGAGTGATCGCGCTTGTGCTCGTCGAGCTTGGCGGCGTTGTATTTCTCGCCTGCCTTGATGCCCACCGCCTGCGCGGTACCGGTCTTGCCTCCGCTGGCGTAGGCCGCGCCGGCGAAGGCGCGCGCCGAGGTGCCTTCCTGCGTCACGCCGTGCAGGGCGCGGCGGATCAGCTCGCTGTGCTCGGGCTTGAAGGGCAGCGGCTCCAGCGCATCGCTGGCCACCCGTCTGCGCTTGGCGGTGATCACATCTTCGACCTCGCGCACCAGGCGCGGCTTGAAACGTTGGCCGCCGGAGACCAGCGTGGCGGTGGCACTGGCCAGCTGCAGCATCGTGAAGTTGTTGTAGCCCTGGCCGATGCCCAGCGAGATGGTCTCGCCGGCGTACCACTTCTGCTGCTCGGGCTTCTTGTAGTAGCGCCGCTTCCACTCGGTGGAGGGCAGCACGCCGGTGACTTCGCTCTCGAGGTCGATGCCGGTCTTGACACCAAAGCCCATCGGTTCGAGCTGGTCGTGGATCAGGTCCACGCCCATCTCGTTGGCCAGCGAGTAGTAGTACACGTTACTCGATTTCACGATCGACAGCGTCATGTCTACCGGCCCGAGCCCTTTGTCGCCGTGGCTGCGGAAGGTGTGGTTACCGAGCTGAAAGGTGCCGGCGTCATTGATGACCGTGCCGGGGGCCCGCTTGCCTGTATTGAGCGCGGCCATGGCCATGAACGGCTTGAAGGTCGAGCCCGGCGGATAGGTCCCGCGCAGGGCCCGGTTCAACAGTGGCTTGTCGATGCTGTCATTCAGATCGCGCCAGCTCTCGGCGTCGATGCCGTCGACAAACAGGTTGGGGTCGAAGGTGGGCTTGCTCACGAAGGCCAGTACCTCGCCGCTGCGCGGGTCGAGCGCCACCAGCGCACCGCGGCGGTCGCCAAACATCTCCTCAACCAGCGCCTGCAGTCGGATATCGATCGCCAGCACGAGTTTGTCGCCCGGCGTCGGCGGGTGGCTCCTGAGCCGCCGCACCGCGCGGCCGCCGGCACTGGTTTCGACTTCTTCGAAGCCGGCCTTGCCGTGCAGCTCTTGCTCGTAGCTTTGCTCCAGGCCGAGCTTTCCGATGTACTCGGTGCCCTTGTAGTTGCCGAGGTCGGCTTCGTCCCATTCCTCCATCGCCTTCTTTTCGGTCTGGTTGATGCGGCCGATATAGCCCAGCAGGTGGCTGCCGGTGTCGCCCAGCGGGTAGCTGCGGAACAGCCGCGCCTTGACGTCCACCCCCGGGAATCGAAAGCGCTGCGCAGTGAAGCGCGCCACTTCCTCGTCGCTGAGCCTGGTGCGGATGGGCAACGAGTCGGCGCCCTTCAACTCCTCTTGCAGGCGCTTGAACCGGCGGCGGTCTCGAGGCGCGATCTCGACCACGGTGGCCAGCTCGTCGATGAGGTCTTCGAGCTCGGCATCGGCATCCTTGCCGCGGACTCTGGCGCCGGGCCGGCCACGCCTCGGTGCGATCTCAAGCGTGTACGCCGAGTAGTTGGTGGCCAGCACCACGCCGTTGCGGTCGACGATGAGGCCCCGGTTGGGCACGATCGGCACCACCGCGATGCGGTTCGCCTCGGCCTGCGTGGCGAGCTCTTCGTGGCGGAAGACCTGCAGGTACACCAGCCGCGCAGCCAACAGCGAAAAGGCCAGCAGCACGAAGGCGGCAGCCGCCAGCAGGCGGCGGCGGAAACGGCCGAGCTCCTGCTCCAGGTCTCTGATCTCGATCACAGCGGTCGATTCTGGTCGGGGTCGGGCGCGCGCCGCTGCGGCGCCAGCATCAGCAGCGACACCAGGGGCCACAGCAGCGCCTCCAGCGGCGGCGCCAGCAGCAGCCACCAACCCGCGAACATGCCGCCGGCCAGCATGCGCACGGCCATCGATACGAGGTGCGTGGCCAGGAAGACCGGCAGGATCTGCAGCGCCTGTTCGACGACGCCAAACCACAGCAGCCGGCGGTGGATCGTGACGGCGACAAAGCTCATCAGCGTGTAGGCCAGCGCGTGCTGGCCGAGCAGGGCGCCCTGGTGCACGTCCATCAGCAGGCCGAGGACAAATGCCACACCCACGCCGACGCGGCGCGGCTGGTGCACATTCCAGAAGACCAGCGCCACGGCGAGCAGGTCGGGCATGGCCGGCTGGCGGCCCAGCGGCAGCATGTTGAAGGCCAGGGCCAGCGCCAGGGTGAGGGCGATGAATAAGGGGTTGGCCGGCAGCAGAAGCTGGTCGGAGCCACGCGGCATGATCATGCCGCACCTGCCTGGGTCAGCATGATCATGCCGCACCTGCCAGGGTCAGCATGGTCATGGCGCAGGCGTCCCGCGGCGCGGCGCCCTGAGTTGCCGCTCGGCCCGTGTGGGCTCGGCGGCGGCGGGTTCGGGCCGCGGTGGCAGCTGGGCGGCCAGGGGCTCCAGCACCAGCACATGCCGCACGCCGTCGGCGGGCGCCACGGGTGTGAGCAGGATGCGCGCAAAGCCCGACTCCACGCGCCGCTCGATGCTGGCCACCCGGGCCACCGGCAGCCCGGGCGGATAGATTCCGTCCAGCCCGCTGGTGTGCAACAGGTCCCCCACCTGCACATCGGCATTGCCCGACATGAAGCGCAGCTCGACACCGCCGCCGCCGGCGCCACCGAATGCCGCGCTGCGCTGCTGGGTGCGCGTGTTGAGCACGGGAATGGCGGCGTCCTTGTCGGCGAGCAGCGTCACCTCGGCGGTCAGCGGGTAGGCGTGCGTGACCTGGCCCAGCACTCCGGCCTCGTTGATCACCGGTGAGCCCAGCGCAACGCCGTGGCGCGTGCCGCGGTCTATGAATACCTTGCGCGAGTACGGATCGGCGGCTTCGTACAGCACCTCGGCGGGCTGCGCGCGCACTTGCAGCGCTGGCCGCAGTTCCAGCAGGGCGCGCAGGCGGTTGTTTTCCTGTGCCAGCTGCTCGGTGCGCGCCGCCCGCTCGGCCACCGCTGCCATGCTCGCCTGGGCGTCGCGCTCGCCGGCCTGCGCTTGCCGCAGGCCGCGCAGATAGTCCCCGCCGCCCTGCCAGATCTCCAGCGGTACGGCGAGCCCCCGCTGCGCAGGCAGCAAGGCGATGGCGAGCGCCGTGCGCATGGGCTCCACGAGCTTGAAACGCGCGTCGGCGACCATCAGGAACAGCGCCAGCGCCGAAAAGAAGATGAGTTTGCTCAGGGCCGACGGGCCCTGGCGAAAAAACGGCGGTGGCGTGCGGTCGAGCGTGCCCAGTGGCATGGGGGCGCGGCTCAGCCGGCGCCGGGCCGCCCCAAGGCGGCTGACGCCCCCCCGGGGGGCAGCGAACGAAGTGAGCGTGGGGGCACCATCGGTCGTCAGCGCAGCTTCACTCGGAGGTGAAGATCGACCCCAGCCGCTCCATGCGCTCCAGCGCCATGCCGCAGCCGCGCACCACGCAGGTCAGCGGGTCTTCGGCCACCAGCACGGGCAGGCCGGTTTCTTCAGCCAGCAGGCGATCGAGATCGCGCAGCAGGGCGCCGCCGCCGGTGAGCATCATGCCGCGCTCGGCGATATCGGCGCCGAGCTCGGGAGGGGTCTGTTCGAGGGCGTTCTTCACCGCACTGACGATCTGGTTGAGCGGGTCGGTCAGCGCCTCGAGGATCTCGTTGGATGAGATCGTGAAGCTGCGCGGCACGCCCTCGCTGAGATTGCGGCCGCGGACTTCCATCTCGCGCACCTCGGAGCCCGGGAAGGCGCTGCCGATCTTCTTCTTTACCGCCTCGGCGGTGGGTTCGCCGATCAGCATGCCGTAGTTGCGGCGGATGTAGTTGATGATGGCTTCGTCGAACTTGTCGCCGCCAACCCGGATGCTGCCCTTGTAGACCATGCCGCCGAGGCTGATGACGCCGACCTCGGTGGTGCCGCCGCCGATATCCACCACCATCGAGCCCGAGGCCTCGCTCACCGGCAGGCCGGCGCCGATGGCCGCCGCCATCGGCTCTTCGATCAGGTAGACATCGGAGGCACCGGCGCCCAGCGCGCTCTCGCGGATGGCACGCCGCTCGACCTGGGTCGAACCGCAGGGCACGCAGACGATGATGCGCGGGCTCGGGCGCAGCACCGAGCGCGGATGGACCATCTTGATGAACTGCTTGAGCATCTGCTCGGTGACCGTGAAGTCGGCGATCACGCCATCCTTCATCGGGCGGATGGCCTCGATGTTGCCGGGCACCTTGCCCAGCATGGCCTTGGCTTCCTTGCCGACTGCCTGGATGGTCTTCTTGCCCTGCGGCCCGCCTTCATGGCGGATGGCCACGACGGAGGGCTCGTCGAGGACGATGCCCTTGCCACGCACATAGATCAGCGTGTTGGCGGTACCGAGGTCGATCGCGAGGTCGGTGGAAAAATAGCGGCGCAGGGAGGCGGCGAACATGGGCGAGCTGAGGGGCGCGGGGGGCGGACCAGGGCGACGGGAAGGGGTCGCTGCCGGCGTGTGGAGCTGAGGCTTTGCGAGGCTTGCGGGTAACCGGGGATAATATCGCATCCACCCACTGCCACCGAGGCGCGGCGCTGCTTTTTTCAGCAACAAGCCGCTACGACCGGCAGCCCGCTTGCAACCCCATCCGATGGCACTGACCCCGCACGATGTGAGCCGCATCGCCCACCTGGCGAGGCTCGAACTTTCGAGCGCGCAAGCCGCGCAGATGCTCGACCAACTGAACGGTTTCTTCCGCATCGTCGAGCAGATGAGCGCGGTTGACACGCGCGGCGTCGAACCGCTGTACACGCCGCTGTCGGCGGTGCAGGCGACGCACCTGCGCCTGCGCGAAGACGTGGTCACCGAGTCCGACCAGCGCGAGGCCAACCAGAAGAGCGCACCCGCGATCGAGGGTGGACTGTTCCTGGTGCCCAAGGTGATCGAATGAAGGATGCGCTGCACACGATGGGCGTGGCGGCGCTGGCGCAGGCGCTGGCGGCCAGGCAGGTATCGAGCGTGGAGCTGACCCAGGCCCTGCTGGCGGGCATTGCCGCGCACGCCGACCTCGGCGCGTTCCTGGCCACCAACCCGCAGGCTGCCCTGGCCCAGGCCCGCGCTGCCGATGAGCGGCTGGCGCGCGGCGCGGCCGGCCCGCTCACGGGCGTGCCCATCGCGCACAAGGACATCTTCGTTACCGACCACGCCCGCACGGGGCTCTTTTCCACGGCCGGCTCCAGGATGCTGGCCGGCTACGCCAGCCCGTTCGACGCCACCGTGGTGGCCCGCCTCGGCGCCGGCGAGCCGGGCCGCGGCCCGGGTGCCGGCATGGTCACGCTGGGCAAGCTCAACTGCGACGAGTTTGCGATGGGCTCGTCGAATGAAAACTCGGCCTGGGGCCCGGCGCGCAACCCGTGGGACACACAGCGCGTGCCGGGTGGCTCGTCAGGGGGTTCCGCGGCCGCGGTGGCGGCGCGCCTCGTGCCGGCGGCCACCGGCACCGATACCGGCGGCTCGATCCGCCAGCCGGCGAGCTTTTCTGGCGTCACCGGCATCAAGCCCACCTACGGTGTGTGCTCGCGCTACGGCATGATCGCCTTCGCCTCCAGCCTGGACCAGGCGGGCCCGCTGGCGCGCAGTGCCGAAGACTGTGCGCTGCTGCTGTCGGCGATGAGCGGCTTTGACGAGCGTGATGCCACCAGTGTCGAACGCCCACCGCAGGACTACCACGCCGCGATGCGCAAACCACGCGCCGGTGCCTCGGCCGTGCGGCCGCTGCACGGCCTGCGCATCGGCCTGCCGCAGGAGTTTTTCCCCGCCGGCCTGGCCGCCGATGTGCACGCTGCCGTGCGCGCCGCGCTGGCCGAACTGGAGGCGCTGGGCGCCACGCTGGTCGATGTCAGCCTGCCCCGCACCGAGCTCTCGATCCCGGTCTACTACATCATCGCCCCGGCCGAAGCCAGCTCCAACCTGAGCCGCTTCGACGGCGTCAAGTTCGGCCACCGAGCCGCGCAATACGTCGACCTGCTGGACATGTACAAGAAGACCCGCGCCGAAGGTTTCGGCCCCGAAGTCCAGCGCCGCATCATGATTGGCACCTACGTCTTGAGCCACGGCTATTACGACGCCTACTACCTGCAGGCGCAGAAGCTGCGTCGCATGATCGCCGATGACTTCCAGGCCTGCTTCCAGCGCTGTGACGTGATTGCCGGCCCGGTGGCGCCCACGGTGGCGTGGAAGCTCGGCGAGCAGGCCACGGATCCCCTGCAGGCCTACCTGGCCGATATCTTCACGCTGCCGGCCAGCCTGGCCGGCCTGCCCGGCATGAGCGTGCCCGCGGGCTTTGCGGGTTCGAAGGCCGATGCCGGCATGCCAGTCGGCCTGCAACTCATCGGCAACTATTTTGACGAGGTCACGCTCCTGCAGACCGCGCATGCGCTGCAGCAGGCGACCGACTTCCACAGCCGCGTGCCGGCGGGGTTCTGACGATGGCGGCCAGCCCTCTCGTGCGCGGCTTCGAGGTCGTCATCGGCCTGGAGACGCACGCCCAGCTCTCCACCGCCAGCAAGATCTTCAGTGGCGCCTCGACGCGCTTCGGCGCGGCGCCCAACACCCAGGCCTGCGCGGTGGACCTGGCGCTGCCCGGCACGCTGCCGGTGATGAACCGCGGTGCCGTCGAGCGTGCCATCCGCTTCGGCCTGGCGGTGCATGCCAGGATTGCGCCGCTGTCGATCTTTGCGCGCAAGAACTACTTCTACCCCGACCTGCCCAAGGGCTACCAGATCAGCCAGTACGAGGCCCCGGTGGTGCAGGGCGGGCGCGTCGAGTTCAACTTCGACCAGCGCAGCCACTCGGTGCGGCTGACGCGCGCCCATCTCGAAGAGGATGCCGGCAAGAGCCTGCACGAGGACTATGCCGACCAGACCGGCATCGACCTCAACCGTGCCGGCACGCCGTTGCTGGAGATCGTCACCGAGCCCGACATGCGCTCGGCCGCCGAAGCGGTTGAATATGCCAAGGCCCTGCACGCGCTCGTCGTCTGGCTGGATATCTGCGACGGCAACATGCAGGAGGGCAGTTTTCGCTGCGACGCCAACGTCAGCGTGCGCAAGCCTGGCGCGGCGCTGGGCACGCGGCGCGAGATCAAGAATCTCAACAGCTTTCGCAACATGCAGCTGGCCATCGACTTCGAGGTGCAGTGGCAGATCGACCGCCTCGAAGACGGCCTGTCCATCGAACAGGCCACCGTGCTCTTCAACCCCGACAGCGGTGAGACGCGGGCCATGCGCAGCAAGGAAGATGCGCACGACTACCGCTATTTCCCCGACCCCGACCTGCCGCCGCTGGTGATCGCGCCGCAATGGGTGGAGCGGGTGCGCGGCGAGTTGCCCGAGCTGCCGGCAGCGATGGCCGGGCGCTTCCAGCGCGACGACGCCTTGCCCGCCTATGACGCGGCGATGATGACCCAGAGCCTGCCGTTTGCCCGCTACTACGAAGCGGCACGCGGCGCGTGCGGGCAGCCCAAGCTGGTCGCCAACTGGCTGATGGGCGAAGTCTCGCGGCGCCTCAACACCGAGGGCCGGGGCATCGAGAGCGCCCCCGTCGCACCCGCCACGCTGGCGGCGCTGATCGCGCGGGTGGCCGACGGTACGCTGTCGAACAACGGCGCGCGCCAGGTCTTTGAAGCGCTGTGGGTGGCCGCTGGCGCCGATGTCGATGCCGTCATCGCGGCCAAGGGCCTTGCGCAGGTCAGCGACGCAGGGGCGTTGGAAGCCATCGTTGACACGGTGATCGCCGCCAACGACAAGTCGGTGGCCGAATTCCGCGCCGGCAAGGACAAGGCCTTCAATGCCCTCGTGGGCCAGGTCATGAAGGCCAGCCAGGGCAAGGCCAACCCGGCACAGGCCGGCGAGTTGCTGCGCCGAAAACTCGGCCCCGGCGGCGCCGGGGCCTGATCAGCGCGGCTTGGCCGAAGCCTGCGGTTTGGGCGGTTGCGGGGCCGGCCGCGCGGGCGTTGGCAGCGGGCCCAACGAACCTGCGGCGGCGCCCGCCCACAGCCGGCGCAGGCGGTCCAGCTCGGCGTCGTAGAGCTTGTTGATGCGCACCAGTTCGGCCTCCTGGTTGGCCACCGCCGAGCGCTGGGCGTCGGCTGAAGCGTCGTTCGCGTCGATCGCCGTCTTGAGCTTGGGCGGCAAAGCCCGCCCCTGGTAGAACTCGGCCTCGTCGCGCAGCGGCCTGCGCTCGACGGCCAGCTCGCGCAGGCGGATTTCGGTGGCCTTCATGGCCAGGCGGACGGTGTCCAGGGCGGCCTCGCGGGCGCGGCTGTGGGCCGCCTCGTTCGGGTAGCGTGACATCAGGTTGCGGTCGCGCCGCACAGCGTCGGCCTGCGCCGAGCGGGCCTCTGCGGCGGTGCGCTCGCGGGCCTCCTTCTCGGCGCGCTCTTCGGCCGTCAGCGTGGCTGGGTGCACGGCACGCAGCGAGCCATCACGGTTGAGTACCTGCTGTTCCTTGGCGGCGCACTCGGCGATCGGGCGGTCGGCGGTCAGGCGGCGGCCCTTGTCATCGAGGCAGGTATAGATGCCGGCAGGCGGGTTGCCCGGGGCGGCGGCACTCGCCGCGACGCAGGCCAGCGCCGCCAACGCCAGCGGCCAGCGCGGCAGCCCGGGCGCGCGCATCAAGCGCATGCCAGGACTCCGTAGCGATCACGGTAGGCCTGCACCGGGGCCGCAAAGGCGCCAAGTGCGGGGTCGTTCGCGCTGCGCAGGTATTGCAGCAGGTCTTCCAGCGTCGCGATCGAGACCACGCTCAGATGCAGCTGTTGGGTCACGAACTGGGTTGCGCTCCAGGGCGCGTCATGTCCGTCGGCGGTGGCGCGCTCCTGGCGGTCGAGCGCAATGACCACGCCGCAAGCCTGGGCCCCCGCCGCCCCGATCAGGGCGACCGACTCGCGCACCGAGGTGCCGGCGGAAATGACGTCATCGATGATCAACACACGGCCGGCCACCGGCGCACCGACCAACGTGCCGCCTTCGCCATGATCCTTGGCTTCCTTGCGGTTGTAGGCCATCGGCAGGTTGTGGCCGCGCCGCGCCAGCTCCACCGCCACCACGGCGGCCAGCGCGATGCCCTTGTAGGCGGGCCCGAAGAGCATGTCGAAGGCCGGCCCCGATGCGCCGGTGCCCGCCAGCAGGCGGCGTGCATAGAATTCGGCCAGGCGGCCGAGCCTGGCGCCATCGTTGAACAACCCGGCGTTGAAGAAGTAGGGCGACAGCCGCCCGGCCTTGGTCTTGAATTCGCCAAAGCGCAGCACGCCGGCTTCCACTGCAAACCGCACGAACTCCTGCGCCAGCGTGGGGTCGTCTGCGGTGCTCATCTTTGCGAGGTGCTCCATTGGCTTTCAGGCTGATCACGCTCAATGTCAACGGCATCCGCTCGGCGGCGAACAAGGGTTTCGTCGAGTGGGCGCAGACGGCGGCTGCGGATTGTATGGGGGTGCAGGAAGTCAAGGCCCAATCGCAAGACGTGGCCGGCCGGCTCGACCAGGTGGCCGGGCTGCAGGGCCACTTTCACTATGCGCAGAAGAAGGGCTACTCGGGCGTGGGCCTGTATACGAAGAAGGCGCCCAGCGCGCTGGTCGTCGGCTTTGGCAGCAAGGAGTTCGACGCCGAGGGGCGCTGGGTCGAGGCCCGCTTCGATACGGCCAAGCGCAAGCTCAGCCTGATCAGCTGCTACTTCCCCAGCGGCTCCAGCGGCGAAGAACGCCAGGCCGCCAAATTCCGCTTCCTGGCCAGGATCTATCCGCACCTGATGAAGCTCAAGGCCGAGCGCGAGTTCATCCTGGTGGGCGATATCAATATCGCCCACCACGAGATCGACCTCAAGAACTGGAAGGGCAACCAGAAGAACAGCGGCTTCCTGCCGCAAGAACGCGCCTGGATGACCAAGCTGCTGACCCAGGGCGGGCTGGTGGATGTCTTCCGCAGCCTCAACCCGAACCCCGAGCAGTACACGTGGTGGAGCCAGCGCGGCCAGGCCTGGGCCAAGAATGTGGGCTGGCGCATCGACTACCACCTGGCCACGCCTGCGCTGGCGGCCACCGCGCGGCGCGAGCATATCTACCTGGACCAGCGCTTCAGCGACCATGCGCCGCTGATCATTGATTACGACTTCAAGCTCTGAAGCCGCAGGGGAATTGCGGTTCTCAACGCGGCAACGCAATTCGCTACCATCGGCCCGCGCAAATGCATGCGCCAGGAGCAACCCATGATCGGCTACGTCACCCTCGGTACGAATGACCTCCCGCGCGCCACCGCGTTCTACGATGCCCTGCTGAGCGATATCGGCGCCAAACGGCTGATGGAATTCGACCGCGGCATTGTGTGGGGCGTCTCGATGGACAAACCCAGCCTGGGCATCATGAAGCCGTTCGACGGCCAGGCCGCCAGCCGCGGCAACGGCACGATGGTGGCCGTGGTGGTGGCCAAGCCCGCGCAGGTCGACGCCCTGTACAAGAAGGCGCTCGAACTCGGCGCCACCGACGAGGGCCCCGCCGGCCCGCGCGGCGATGGGTTCTATGCCGGCTATTTCCGCGATCTGGACGGCAACAAGCTCAACGTCTTCTGCATCCCGCAAGCCACGGCCTGACATCGCCCGCCCGCCGCCGCACCGTGCCGGCCTACAACTGCGGCGGCGCGCCCAGCGCGCCGAATTCGGCATCGCGTTTTTTCTGCCAGGCGGCGATGGCGACGCCCATTTCGCCGAGATCGAAGATCGCACTTTGCAGCAGCGTCATTTGCTGCAGCGAGTCGGCGACCGAATGGTCCACCGCGTAGTTCAACGCCAGCTTGGAGCCGGCGATCGCCAGCGGCGACTTGGCCGCGATGCGCCCGGCAAGTTGCAGCGCGTGTGCAATGGCAGCCTCGGCATCCGGCAGCACGGCATTGACCAGGCCCACCGCCAGCGCACGCTCGGCGCCGAGGCGCTCGCCGGTGTAGGCCATCTCGCGCGCCACCGCCGGCGGCACGATCTTGGGCAGCCGCTGCAGCACGCCCAGGTCGGCGGCCATGCCGATATGGATCTCCTGCACCGTGAAAAATGCGTCGGCCGTGCAGACCCGGATATCGCAGGTGGTGGCCAGGTCCAGCGCGCCGCCGATGCAGCCGCCCTGGATCGCGGCGATGACCGGGAAGCGCGCCTGCTCGATGACATCGAAGCAGTGCATCAACTGGCGCAGCCCGTCCTGGAAGGCGAGCCGCGCACGGGCGTTGCCGGTCTCCACCATCGCCGTGCCGGAGGCAAAGACGTCGAGCGCCATGCCCGCGCTGAAATGCTTGCCGGTGGACGAAATCACCAGCGCGCGCGTCTGCCCGCCCGCGCCGAGCGCCAGGATGGCATCGCGCAGCGCCGGGAAAAATGGCAACGCCATCGTATTCAGGCGCTCGGGGCGGCACAGTTGCAGGTGAGCCACGCCGGAAGGGGCCTGCTCAAGGCTGAAGTAGGGGTCGTTCATGGCGCCAGCATAGCGGGCGGCGTGATTCAATCCAGCCATGACCCCTATCACCACCGATGACGGCTT
>CXWL01081380.1_pt1 | contig 40519 bp, 57 predicted proteins | sample 590931 | NCBI WGS metagenome assembly CXWL01 (sample SAMEA3498368, study PRJEB10139) | groundwater metagenome | biome: water well; material: biofilm material | place: Germany | collected 2015-04-27 | reverse complement strand
ATTGAGTCCTGAAGGATTGGAGGCGCGAGCCGGAGTCGAACCGACCTACACGGATTTGCAATCATACGCAAACGCCGTAGATATTGAGTGTTGCCATGTTGCCGACCAGAATTGCCGCCTTTCGGCGTTAAAACGGCCTATACGGTCGGCTGGTTCTTCAGTGATGCTACCACATCAACTGCCTGTGGATAACGCGGCATTCAGGCCGGATGCTTCAGCAGCTCGCCGCAAGACCAGCAATGTCCGTATGGGTTGCGATTCCAGCATTGGCAGTTAGCGCACTGGATCCACATCGCACACTCCCATCACTTCTCCCACCACGTAATGAAAAAAGCCACAGCCAGCGCCATGCAGGCGAGTAATGCGATGTCGATCATCACGTCCATCTGTGTGTAGTGTTCGATGAACATCTGGCTCATGCCTTCGGCTGACGCCCTGGGCGCATTGCGAACCACCAGCCCACGCATACGCCAGTCTGGAACAACACCCACTCGATAGTCTGCGTCCAGATCTTGATGACCTCTTCTGGATTGGGCGGCGTGCCCAGCTCGTTCACCAACAGGTTGATGCGATAGAACACATAGATGCTGAAGAAGAACAGGAACAGCGTCAGCAGCGGTCGCACCACCTTGGAGAACTTATCCACCCAGCCATCATCCGAAGTGGTGGCTGCGAATCCATAAGATGCAGCCATCGCATCGTAACCAGCCACTTCTATCTTGGCATCGCCCTCGACTGTAGCAACCTGCAATTTGGCAGCCGCCTCTTGCAGCATGTATTCCTTCTCGGCATTCAGCTTGTTGATCTCATGCGTGCGCTCGTTCGCCTTGTCCGCGATGTCCATCTGCTTTGCTTGCAGGTCGAGCTTGCGATTGAAATAGCCGCCGACCAAGCCGACGATCGAGCCGACCCCGCTACTGCTGAAAATACCCAGGATGATCTCAAGCATTTTTAATCTCCAATGTGAATGGTTGTTTGTTGAATCGTTTGACTAGCTCTGACACTGCTGGGCCAGATAGCAGCCCTGCCTGCTGGCCTTCGATCACGCCACGACGCTTGCATGGCAGGATGCAGCCATGCGAATGGGTGCGCAGTCCTTGCGATGAATCTCCGACGAGGTTGCCCGCATGGATGAGGATGTTGCCGCGCCCAGGCACGCCAGTGACTTGGTACACATAGCCGAAGCGCGGAGACTTAACCCAGCGGCATTCATAGAATCCGACGGGGATACACGAAATCTGGGACGCGTTGTTGCGCCAGGGCAGTTCAGCCGTGCGGATGGCCATACCGGATGCGGACAGCAGGCCGAAGGTTCCTTGAGCGCTGGATGGCCCACGGATCAGCAGAGCTCGCTGCGCTACCATCTCAATGCCCCTTGAACGAAGAAGCGATGCTGGCTGTAATACCAAGCCAGACCGCATAGGCCAAACCGGTGATGAGCGCTGCGATCAATACCAGCGTGCCGTGATCTGCCGCCTTGCGCATACGCTTACCGAAGCGCAGGTCCTCGCGGAACTCTTCCACGCTCTCCGGCTTATCAATGTCCACCCCAAGGATAGCGAATACTTTCTTCACCGCATGGTCAGCCTCCTGAACCGACTGTGGGCAGCTTTCAGTGTGTTCGCTATGGTCAGATGCTCGTCGGTTCAGTTCACAGCCCGGCATTTCAATCCCCTTTAATCCCAAGTTGATACGTTTACTCGATACTCTTCCGGCAGGTGCTTTCTGCTCATCTCTGATTCATACGCTGCCTTGCAATGACCCTTTTGCCAGAAGAACAAGCGGTCGATCCAAATATGCCAACGAGGGTCGTATGCCCTGCACCGCCACGCTCTCGCGCTTAGTGTCTCGTCGGCCATTCCCTTCTCACCATTCAGCTTGAAAAATGTATTGAACACTTGGTCGATGGCGATGAGGGTTTGTTTCATGTGTTCGCCACTCGCATCTGCTCACGCACCACCTCTGGCTGGCTGTGTAGCCATGCGATATTGCGGACGATTGGTGTGAGTGGCATAGACTGTTGCAGGTACATATAAACCGCCGAGGCAATCCACTGTTTGCCAGAATTAGTTGGATGCAGCATGTCGTAGCTATAGCCTAGGTCGTACAGCTTGCCGAGGTTGAGGTGAAACCCATTGCCACCGATACGGTCATAGACTGAGTACATCCGAGCCTGTTCTTCTTCTGTCACCACCGCATCATTTATTCCCACAGGGTCGAACATCTTCTGACGCACCCAAACTGTGTTGTCTGGTAACTCGTAGGCAAACACCATCGCATCGCTTAACGCTTCTGGATTGTGTCGGTCATTCACTCCCAAGCAAACAATGAGCAGGTCGAAACCGTCTTGCATGGCGGCAGTGAGTGGTGAACAGTTACCCCCGATAAGCCATCCCACAGTGGGATACTTTGCTGTTCTCCATGTGAGACCGGGGATCGAGTAGTTGCGCACCTCGATGCCGAACACACCAAGGCTCTTAACCATCGAGTCCAGCAACTCAGGCCAGCTATGTGCTGCACACCCGTTGTTGCGAGAGCTGATTGAATCCCCGATTACTGCGATTCTCATATTGCCACCGCATCCACTTCGGCCTCGGTTGTGGCAGCCTTCACCGCATCCTCTAGTGCTTGTTGCTTACCTTGGATGGTTGCCAGCCCTGCTACCTTCACACCAATCTTCGCCATCAATGTCGCGTGCGGGATACCTCTGGATGCTGCGAGTTGGGAGGTGTACGGCGTAGGCGTTGCAGGGTTCGCCACCCATGCCGAATGCTCGACATGCTGTGTTGGCCATGTGTCCACTTCATACGGCGCGGCATCTGCTTTCAGGCCAGCTACTAGGCCGTCAAACTTTGCACGGATGGCGGCAATCTTCTGCGTCTTGTGCGCGTCCAGCCGTGCGGGCGCTTGGGCGGCCAGCTCGGCGTCACGCGCCGTCTGTGCTGCCGCCGCCTCGGCCAGATAGTTGTCCTGCCACGCCTGTGCCACCGCTTCGCTGGCGAACGGCGCACCGCCTGCATCCGGGTTGCAGTCCTGATACAGGTGATGTTCCGGCAGGTCGATCACGTAGCGGTTGTTTTCAAGTTTGACCATGTTGGGTACTCCTTAGAAATCGAGGTTGAGGGTGAGTGATTTTTTGAACAGACCCATCTGATCTGACGCCACACCAGTGACATACGTGCCCTGCGCGATCCATAGATCAAGCACGCCGCTGGTCATTCGTGCACCGATGATGTTGCCAATGATGTTGGCCGCATTTGCAACACCGATGGAATTTGTTGATGACCCAGTCAGATATATAGAGCCGATGTATTTATTGACGCCGGTGGTCTTATTCAGCAGGTTGAGCGCAATCTTGCGGGCACCCAGATTCGGCAGCCGCGCAGTGGCGCCAATGTTCAATTCCATCGCGCACGAGTGCAGCATGTAGGTGTTGTCCAAGCGCAAGAAGCGGTGTTGAGCCGCTGAAGCTGAATTGGATAGTGCATCTGAGGCGACGTTTGGCACATTCAGTTGTGTGAGTTCAGACAGAAACTCCCAGTTGATGTTTCCCAGCGGCGCAACCTTAGTGCCAGTAGTTTGGCCTGCCGCATTGATCGGCCAATAGCGCGCAGATACCTGCTCCGCTGCCGAGTTGTAATAATCTGGCGTGACTGGCAAAGAGCCTAGTCCATCCAGCTTCCATCCAGAGTATCCAAGCGGATATGAGCAGACCGCATCATTACCCATTGGGGTTTGCTGAACATATATCCACCAGTTGGCGACACCCCCGCTCGGGTCGGCGCTCACCACCACCGTGCCCGCCGTGCACTCGTACCAGTTGCCCGCCGTGTCTTTCCAATAAAGCTTATTGTCCGACCAGCGGCGCAGATAGTTGGCGCCCGTCGCTGCCAATACCTTCGTCCATGCGCCCGCACCCGTGCGCTTCCAGATGCCATAGTTAGCCACTGTCTGGCAGCTCGCCCAGATGACACCGCTGGCATCTTCGGTGATGTAGTCGAAGTTGCGGGCAGTGGAATCCTGCGTCATCGCGCCAGTTCCCAGGTTGATGGCGATCACGTTGAGCGAGCTGGTGTAGTCTGCCACCAGCAGCACGTTGTTGGCATCGCTGCGCCACACAGCCGGTGGTGTCTGCGTGCCGGCAATCGAAAAGTCATACAACTCAGTGAATGGCACAGCCGCTTTGCTCTGCCGTCCGTAGCAGGTCATCTGCGACTGCGACACGATCAGGTTGTTGCTGTTGGAGAGCTGCGATCTTTCGCCCACGCCAGCCAGCAGGCGCTCGGTGTTGTCTAGTACGATGGTTTCAAGCATGTCGGTATCCTTTAAGAGATTGAGCTGAAGCGGCTGGATGCGTCGTAGTTGACCGTGCGCGTTCCGGTGTAGAGCGTGGCGGCCAGCTCATCTTTCACCAGCAGATCGATCTGCGACACTTTGCCTGCGCCATTGCGGGTCAAGGTCTGCTTGAGCGTCCAGCCGGTGGTGAAGGTGGCGGTGGAATCGGTGATTTGCCCAGCGGCATTGCGGGTCAATGTCAGCGCGGATACCGCGCCACCAAAGTCCTTGGCAAAGGCCAGCCGTTGTGCGGCAGCGGCGGTATTGAATGCGGCCACTTGTTTAGGCACAGACTGCACGGTGACGCTCAACCCGCCCGCCGTGAAGGTCACATCCTGATCCACGGTGGCGTAGGTCTGGATGTTCTGCATGATGGAGCGCGCTGAACTGGTCAGCGATACCATCTGGTCAATGAGTTCTTGTTCGGTCATGGTTGCTCCTTAAGCGAGGGTGACTGATTTGAGCGTGCCGCCGTCGTTCGCCCATAGCTTGACGGCTCCACTGGTGGTGTTCTTCCACACGCGCACCTTGCCTGCTGCCAGCTCGGCGGCAGTCGGGTCGCCCGCCATGCTGCCCATCGTGGCGATGCCGGTGATCTGGCCTTGCAGATCCACGATGTCGGCGGCGTTCTGGGTAGCAGCCTCAGCCACGGCGTTGTCCCAGGCGATGAGCGCGATCTCTTGTTTGGATAGGCCGGAGGTCAGCACCGGATACAGCGGGTCGAGTACCACGGTGGTGATGCCTGCACCGAACGAGCGAGACGCGATGGCGGCGTAAACGTAGCTGGCCGATACCGTGCAACGCAGGATGACGCCCGCCAGATAAACCAGTGTGCGATCGCCCGGCACGCTGAAGCTGGTGGTGCTGATGTAGGTCGGCACATCGCCGTTGTCCAGCCACTTACTGGCGATGGATGACAGCTTGATACCGCCGTCCGCCTGCAAGGCCACCGAGAGCCGAGTATTCAACGCTGCCTGCGATCCACGCGCGGTCGTCACTTCGGCTTGGGCAGCAGCAGCAGCGGCGGAGATCACATCGATGCCGTGAGCCGTGGTGACGTTGGCGGCATGTGCCTCCGCCGCCGCTTTGCCGGTGATCAGCGCATCGATGCCGTGCGCGGTCGTCACATTGGCTTGGTGCGCCACATCTCTCGTATTGAGATCATTCAGGTTGGCTGAGGTCGAGGTGATCACATCGCCGATGGTCTGGCTGGTGTTCGGTTTTGCGGCGTCGAATGTCATATCAATATCCCTTTACAAAATAGTCAACTTGCTGTGTGCCCACATCCACATACAAAGTGCATCCCGTGGCAGTGATGCTGCCGGTGTAGGCTTTGGCCGCACCGCGCGCGGTGGCGATAACGACCGATACGTTGTGGTAGCTCTTGCTGAATGTGATGGCCTTACCCGCAACGGTCACACCCGTGGTGCTGCCCGTCTCGGTCACGTCCGGTACATCGATAGAGATCGCACCGGCGGTGATGGTGACCTCGGTCAGTGGGCTGGCCATCGCCACTTCCACCACGATCTTGACGTAGCGCCCAGTGATCCAATCGCCGTTGTTGGCCTCTGTCCAATTCGCACTTAACGGACTGTCGGACGCCACAAAGAAGCGCGCTGTGAGGAACGCCTTCTGATCGATCAGCGCCTTGGTGTCTGCGTCCGCCAAATACTCGGCAGAGACGTGTGCCCAGCTCGACACGGGCGCATTGCCGACGTAGGTCACCGTCTTGGTGAGATTTAGCAACAGGCTGCCTGTCAGCACCGCCCCCAGATCGACCACTGCGCTCTCGAAATAGCCGGACTTCTCGCGCCAGAAGCCATTACGGAACCAGCTCGCGGCGATGTTCTGGATGCTCGACACAGCGAGGTTTTGCAGGTTGTAGCCAAAGCTGTAGAGGTCGCCGTCGTTTATGTTTTGCGCGTAGGGAGCCACTGGCGCATTACCGAGCAGGCTGCTGCGCTTGACGGTATTGGCTGCGGTGAATGCCAGGTTTAGATACTGGCCAGTGGTGATCGGCAGCGCGACGTTGACGATCTCGTTGTATTTGTACTGCCCGCTGATATTCAACTCTTCATCGACGAACGCAGACAGACTGCCGTCTGCGCCCATCGCTACCAAGCGGAAGACTGCGCTGTATTTAGGGATGGGGAAACTGACACCGGGCGTGGCGACGACCTTGACGGTGGTCACACCGCCCACTTCGAACAGACAGAGATACTGTGCCGCACCCGCTACCGCTGCCCATAAAAATACAAGGTTAGGCTCGACCACGCTCCAAGTGGGCGCACTGGGCGCTGGCAGGTTTGCGCCGCTGAAATCGATGCGGTAGCCAGCAGCGGAATAGCCGACGGCATAGCGGGCACGTATCCAGTAGACCTTGCCTGCACTGCCCAGCACGGGCAAGGTGAAGGTGTTGCCGCTAGTCGTTCCGACCAACTCACCCGAATCAAAACTCACGCCTTCACGTAGCTCATATTCGAGAATCTGCGGGTCTGCGGTCGTGTCGAAAGTGATGACAGCATTACCCAGCGCATCGATAGTCACGCTGGCCTGCGCCGAGGCCGCTTGCAACGCCGCCTGCTCTACCGCGAGCGCGTCCGCTGCCATCTGTTCTAAAGCGCTGCTCAGATCGTCGATCACGGTCTGCTGGATCGCCACTTCATGCGAGGTATAGAGCCAGATGCTCTTGAGGTTGAGCAACGGGTTCAGCGTGCGTGCGCGCACCTGGTAATGGATGCCGTCTTGTACCGGAGTGAGATACACATCGGTATCGTCTCCGGTGACTTGCACCTTGTTCCAAGCACCCTCGCCCAATGTGCGGTATTCCACCTCGACATACCCACCATGCAATACACCGGGCGTGGTTGGTAGCGGCCAGCTCACATAGATGCGCGAGGTGATGGTGCCATCGCCGTTGCGCTGTAGATAATCGACGCCTGATTGGCAGGTGAGCGATTCCAATGGGGCGATGGAGAATGGGTTGGGCAGGTTGGTGTTGGGCGTGGCATCAACCAGCACCGCATCCGCCAGATCATAGATGGATTCAGCATCTTCTTTCAGCGTCAGCTCCACCGCTTGTGCGGGGCCATAGCGCTTATCGGTGATGCGATAGACCTTGTTCGCCTGGCCAAGGAACGATGAGGTGAAGGTGACGCGATTGCCCACCTTGAGCCTGAATGTCTTGAGAGAGAACGATGCCTTGATGGTAAAGCCGTTGCGCTGGTCTTCGACTGCGATGCGCGCCAGATTATGGATGCGCGTGGTCTTATCGGTGAAGGGGAACTCCATGTCGTTCCACAGATCGCGACCATCTGCGGCCAGATAGGCTGCGTTCTGGTAGGGGCGTATGTCGGTCGGCACGTAGCTGTTCTCTGGCCCGATGTAGCGACCGCGCACGCCGTTGTAAAGTTCGGCATCGGAGGTGCCACCGATTACAGACAAAGAGCCCACGATGTCACTCTGATCCAACGCCATCACGGGCGCGACATATTTGCCCGCCCACACGCTCCAGGTGGTACCGACCAAGCCGCCAGCCATGCACGCAGCCATCTGCTCCAATACCTTGCGCGAATCCTGATCTGCGGTGACTGCGCCGTTGATGGTGTAGCGCGGACCATATACCAATGAAGCGTCAATCCAACTTCTGCGACCAAGCGAGATCGACTCATCGCAGACGTTGGCAGCTGCGATGTATTCCGCCTCGGGTAAGTCAGCGACATCCACACCACAGATCTCGGATGTCAGGTAGTCGCGGATCGCCAGCGCTGGGTTCTGGCTCCATACCGTTGAAGTGGTGCGCGGGTCATACAGTTTCTTACCGCGCAGCAATACCTCGACCGGCGGCACACCGCCTTGAAATTCAGCTTGGTTCAGATCGAGGCGGATGACGGTGTAACAAAATCCACGCAACACCGACGTGCCAGTCCAGTCGGTCACGGCAGCCATCAATCCAGCATCTGCGGCGTCAGTAGGTGCGCCTAGATGCTTACTGACACGCACACGCGGGATGAGCTCATCCCACTGGTAGCTACAGGTGAAACTATGCGCGCTGCCAATGACCGTGACGACGTTGCCCACCAGCGTATAAGACACATTATATTCACTGTCGTTTTTCGTGTAGGTGATCACCAGGCTACCGGACTTGGGCGTATGCGCCAGCGTGAATACTTTGGTGTTTTTATATTCGGTGGCGTCAACAGGTCTGGTATACAGATACTCGCCTTGCGTCACATCGCCATTGGCATCCAACTCGCCCAGCGCCTTGCTGTTGATATACACCTCTTCGATGGCGTCACATTCATGCGCAGCGTGCACGCAGACCAACCACTTGTATTCATCACGCACACCGGAAGCGAACATGGCGACGATGTCGGAGCCGACGCGGGCGCGGCCATACACATAGCGATACGGCGCATCGGTGGCCACGCGCGTGGCCGTGCGGTCTTGCAGTGCGGCGTTGTAGGATTGGCGTTGCTTTTCGCGTTCGGCGGCAGCCTTCTTGCGTTGCTGGTCAGCACCGTACACTGCCGCGCCGATCATCAGACCATAGCCCGTTACTACGACCCATGTGGTGGTGGCACCCGCCATCAGCGAGCCGATCACCATCAGCGTACCAGGATCAGCCAGCGCCACAGCCGGGCACAACAACAGGATCAGAGCGACCAAGCGCATGTCGCCTCCGTGCGTGGTTTGAAGATCAGTCCATCGTCACCAGGCACGACGATGTGCGACCCGCTGAATAGATAAGTGGTTTGACCAATAACAGTGATGTCGCCATCCTGTGCGAGGTTGGCCGGGATGCGACGTAGTTGTGCATCGAACTGCGCTTCCAACCCGCCTGCACCGATGATGGCCTCAGCAGCTTCGTGTCGGCTCGACCACGGACGATAAGGGGCAAGCAGATCGCGCCCCGCCTTGATGGAGAGCCAGCCGACTGCGAAGGTGATGCAGTCATGCTCACCCCACACGAACGGCGACTTCAGATGTCCGGCGATGTAGTCGGGCAGGCTCATATCTGTTGGAACTTTTTAGAGAGCCACACCTGCGGACGCGCGATGAGGTCGTTAAGGAAATCGAAGCCGGTGTCGGTCGGATAGCGATGCTTTTGCTGGGCGGCATTGAGACGCAGCGAGGGGCGACGCTTGAGGCCATAGGACGAGGTCTCGCACTTGAGTGTGATCTGTCCCTGTTCACCATCTACGCCGATGGCAGCGGTATCCATGATGCCGCGCCAGCACAGTGCGGGCGTGTCGATGAGTGTGCCGGTCTCGGTGAGTGGGCAGAAGTAGAGCTTGGCAGGCTGGCCGCGATAGTCTTCGACCGTGCCCAGCGCGAGTGCCAGCAAGGAGCTGTCGACGACGTTAAGACTGAACATCATGGCGCTGCTATTAACGCCACCCGCTTCTTCGATGGGCGAGATGCTGCCGATGGAGCCAAAGCCGATCCAGTCGAACCCACCCCAGGTGAACGTCTGCGAATAAGAGCACATACGCAACGTGCCGGATTTGAATTGCAGCTCGACGAACCACGCCGTGGTGGCGACGGGTTTTTCGAGTGCGGTCTGTTGGGCGGTGGTGGTCATGCGCGCCAGTCTTCAACTAGATCCAGCGACATACCCCCTACCGCACGCCCTGGCGCGTAGTCCCATGATGATGCAGTCGCCGTTTGGCGGAACAGTGCCTTGGGTTTATCCCAAACGACGGCAGCACCACCGGCAAAGGCATTGCGCAGGGCTGGATTGATGTTGACGCTGATGACGCCTGAGCCATTGGCGACTGCATCATCCGTCACCATCACGACTTGCTGAGTGCTACTGCTCCCCAGCCCGAGCAGGTCGCCCGCCTTGAGCGTCTTGCCGTTCTCGCTGGCGGCGATGATGGACAACACCACCGCACCTTGAGCGGCAGCAGCGTTCAAGGTCATCGCGCCGCGCATGGTGCCGATGGGCGCTGGGCGCATCACATTCCACAGTTCGAGCTGGTTCACTTTGCCGGATAGCTTCAGCAGGAGTGATTGCCATGCGCCTGCGTCTGATTCTTTGGTGTTGGATGATCCTATGCTCACTGCCCATAGAGGGCTTGAGACACCTATCGATTGACTGCCGAAGGCAGAGTTGAACGATAGGTCGCGCCGTTGCTGGCCCCAAGTGAACTTGCCGACGCCAAGTGATTCAGCAAAGGTGATGACGCTCATAGCACACCCCTACGCTGAAGCGTATCGACCAGCTCGGCATTGCCTTGACGCACTGAGCTATCTACCAATTGACGCACCTGCGCTTGGTCGGTGCGGCTGTCGATGGTGATGGTTGGGGCGTAGGTGACTTGTACGGAATTACCACTCTGAGAGCGGATGCCCAACTTGCCGTCCTTACCGCGCGAGAGCGGCATGACCGCTTCTGGTCCAGCCTCGCCCATCACGCCCAGATTGAAGCCACCACCCGCTGCGAATTTGAACGCGGTGGGTGCGTTGAACACGCCGTTGGTGAATGCGCCACCGTTGGCAAAGGCAGCTACGCCGGAGCCGGTGAAGGCATTGCCGTTGGCATTGAATAAACCACTCAGCAATCCGCCGACACCTTTGGCATCGCCAAACAATCCCTCGGTGATCTTGGCCGCTGCCGCATTGGCAGCCATGCGCAACAACATCTGCTTGAACATATCTTCGATGTTGTTGAACTGACCATTCATGCCGTTGAAGAGCACATCGCCCAAGGTGCGCTGGGTGTTGTCGGCGAACGTCTTCCAGGTGTCGCTCATTCCATCAGTCGACTTCTTGGTCTTCTCTTCCATGTCGCCGATGATCTTTGCGTAAGCCTGCCCGATCTGTTCATCAGTCAGCAGACCCTTCTCTTTGAGCGCGATCAGCTTGTCCCATTCCGCCGAGGCTTTGGCGATGGGGTTGATGTCTAAAATGATTTTCTGCGCTTCGGCAGCCGCATTGGTCAGGTCCTTCTCAGCCTGAATCTGGGTGTTGATCGCACCGATAGAATCAGCCGTTGCCTGAGCTTGCGCGATCTGCGCCTTGGTCGCGCCCTTCATCGCCAGCTCGTACACCTTGGTCTGCTCGGAAGTCACGCCCAACAATTCCATCTGCTTGCGGAATTCGTCGTTCTGCATGGAGAGAACGGATGAGGCGTTGGGGTCGGTTTTGGGTGATGAGGTGCCTCCACCAAGCGCCTTCAATAGGCTATTCCCCTTGCTCTCAGCAACAGGCTTCCCGTCTGGTTTATTAACTGGTACGGCTGCAGCTTTCTGTAAGTCCTTCAACTCACCCTCAAGCAGGATGATCTGTGCGCGGGTATCGCGCAGGTCATTTGGATGGAACAAACGTGCCATCACATCACCTTCAAGCGATGCCTCCCAGTTGCGGAGTTTTTCCAGCTCGTTATTGATCTGCTGCACGCGCGGCAGCATGTCGTCGGTGAACAGTGCGGTACCGAGTCCGCCCAAACCAACCCATGCCGCTTTGAGTAGTCCGCCTTCGCGCGCAGCAATGGCCATCGCATTGCTGATCTCGCTAAGTTGGGGCAGCATTTCATTGGTCATCGCCATACCAGCTTGACCTGCGCTCGCCTTCAGTTTGTCTAGGTTGTCGTTGAATTCGGCAGCCATGCGCGCCGATTCTGCGGTGACCGGGTTGTATTCCTTTCCGTGCTCCACCAGCGTGCGGATCGCTTCTCCGCCCTGGTTAAGGAACGGGATCATCTCCTCGCCGGTCTTGCCCATCAACTTGACGGCAAGCGCTGTCTTCTCCACACCATCCGGCATGGTTGCGAAAATATCAGCGAGCTGTATCAGCGCTCCGGTTGAATCTTTGGCATCGATGCCGAATTTATTAAAAAGGTCTGGATTCTCAGCAAGGTTAGTGGACAGCTTCTTTGCTGCATTGGCGACTGCCTGCAGGCTGGTGTCACTCTGCTCGGCTGCGTATTTCAGGCCAGCCAGTTGTTCGACGCTGGTGCCTGTCTTGATCGATAGATTGTTGAGCTCGTCCGCCGCATCGATGCTCTGCCTGATGATGCCTGCGAATGCCGTGATCGTGAGTGCGCCACCGAGTGTGCCAACGATGCCGGACAGGTCGAACATCTTGCGCGACACTCCACCAATGGAATTGCCGAGCTTGCCCAGCGCGGCTTCAGCCTGCGTGGTTGATGCGGTGAATACGAATTTAGTTTCGTTAGCCACGGAGTACCTGCAAGGCTTCGTTTTCCATGATGCGCAGCGACTTCATCATCTCGCTGCGCGCTTTTTTCTTGATGCCGAACTCGGTCAGTACCGTTGGGATGGCCTCATACCGCAGTCCGATCACACCGTTCATGCCGACGTTCCATTGTGTTTCTAGCGCTGCGAATACTTTGAGTGGCAGCCAGTTCTCTGGCCAGCAATCAATCTCTGTTTCGTCGTTCAGCCCCAGCTTTGATTCGATCTCATCGAGGATGCTGGGAGCCTGTTCCTGTTTCGCGCCGCTCGCGTACAGCGCGCGGGCGACGCGCCTCAGTTTTTTACTCGACTCTCCGTCAGCCCAAGTTGCCACGCGCGCATGATTTCGCGCGCAGCAGGCTGGTAGTTCGTCAGCAATGCAGCCAGCGCCTTGTCGCAATAAACGACTTCCTTGCCGTCCTCACCCATCACCCCACGCCAGTCGCGCACGATGTCAGCCAGCGCCTTGGCACTAGACTTGTCTTTGTTCTTCTCGAACCACTCGGCAGATTGCTTTGCCGTCATGTGGCTGAAGGTCATCTGCACCTCGACCGTATCGGGTTGTCCCGGCACGGTCAGATGCACAGATGTTTCAAAGGTGGGTGATGGAACGAGACGGATCATCGATTAGCTCGCCAAGTAGCTTGGTGTGCCGTTCATGGTGATGACGGTGGATGTAGTCACCAATCCTTGAGCGGAGCCACCAGGCAACAGGTTCGCGCCGACGTAGCCAGCGAACACCATGATCTGGCCGCCGCTGCCGAAGGTGAACTTGAACGCACGCTTGGCTTGCGCATCTGAAGCTGACTTCATCGCCAACAGCCCCGCATCGGCTACGTCCCAGATATTGTCGAAGCTGAATGTCGCAGCGGCAGGCAAGCCCGGCATCTGCGTCTTGGCATTGCTGTGGATGGTTGTTGTGTCGATGAAGTCGAAACCGCCGCCAGACGCGCTGACGCTGGTGGCGCTGGTGATCGATGTGCCGAATGTGATCAATTCATGCGTGCCGCTGCTGAAGGTATCGAACAGCGTGGTATCGATCCCCTCCAACTCATAGGTGTCGGCGGTCTTGTTGGCGACGCGCACGACGCGGTCGTTCAACTGGTGCATGCCCTGCACTGACAGGAATACATAGTCGCCATTGACATAGCCGTGCGCGACATCGGTGACGACGCCGGGGTTTGCTTTGGTGATAGATGCTATCGGGCCAGAAGCCCCGAGCGCCGACTGCATGGCGATGGCTACGTTGCTCCACTTGCGTGCTGTGCTCATGTTGTTACTCCTTTAAGTTAAAACGTCCGGCGCATTACTCATTGCCGTATAGGTGATAAAGAACCGCAACCGCTTAACGCCAACCGGCTTGTCTGCCAGTGCATCGTCGAACTGCATGCCTGCGTACACACAGGGCAATACCTTGCCGCTGAGCGTGATGCCGCCGGACAGCGCTGCCTCGACTTCTTTACTGCTGGCATCCAGCGTGTCGTCCAGGGTGGTGATCGCCTTGGCGCAACACTCAACGATCAGCGCGACGCGGCGGTCCTGCATATAGGGCGAGTGCATGGTCAGCGCATCTACCTCTTCCTCATCCATGAACACGCGCAGCCCAGGTAAATTCGCATCTGCCAGTGGTTGTAATCGGTTCGCATACACCTTGCTGCCAGTGGTCGTCAGCCCGGTGAGCAGTGTTTCCACTGCTTCGCGTATCTGACGGTGCAGGTGGTTGGCCATTGATTAAGCCTCCTGCAACAACAGCCGAGTCATGCCAACGCCGTCCGGCTGGATGCTGCCGACGGTGTAGTTCACCGAATTCACCACTACTGCGGTGCCCTGTGCCGCCGTGGAAACGTCTGCACTGGCACACAACAACGCAGGCTGTGAACCCGCCATACCGAGCGGATCGATGTAGGCGTCGTCGAAGATGCCAACTTTAGAAACCCCAGCAACAGTCACAGCCACACCAAAATCGGCGGTGAATGGTGCTAGGTTTTCTACGAGCGCCATATCAGCCCTGCGCCAGAGACTGCAATGCGATGCCCAACGTATAGGACGGTGAAACAGTCCCGCCGATCACGTAGTTCACGCGCAGGAAACGACCCAGGCGGTCGAGGTCTAGTCCGAGCTTCTGGATCGATGCGCCGGTAGTCAAACCGGTGAATGCGCCACTGCCTACATCGGCGTAAGTGCGTGCCGTAGTCACGATGACGATGGTGTCGCCGTTGATGAATGCAGCCGAACCCGCCGTGATCAGGAACTCGACTTGTGCGGATTGATACAGCGTGCCAACCGTACCCGCCGCCATTGCACCAGTGACCGAGCCGGATACTGCAAACGCAGTTGCGCTGGAGAAAGTGATGGTGATGTTCTCAGCTACCGTATCCGGTCCGCCATACACTTGCGTGCAGGTACCGTTTCCGGTGTTCGAACCAGGTGTGACGCTGGTGACGATGTCGCCGTCCGGTGCGTGTTGCAGCTTGATCGCCAGTGTTGGGTTGGTGCCTGCGGTGTTCAGCGCCATCAGCACAGCGGCTGCGATGCTGCGCAATACCAAGATGTCAACGCCTGCAGTACTACCACTGGCTGCGACAACTGCCGGAGTTTGCAATGTGGTCAGCGCAGAGGCGCGTGCGAATTGTTCGACTTGCATCATTCACCACCTTTCTGTTTATCTTCCGCTTCGGCCTTCGCCTTGGCCTTCGCCTTGGAAGATGCAGCCATGATGTCTTTGTCGTCCGCCTTCACTGCGCGGCCTTTCTGGATGTGGATCGCGGCGTCGCGTTCAGTTGCCTCGAACACGTCACCGGAGGCGACATCTTTGCCAGCGCCGATACAGAATCCTTTGGTTGCTTTGAGTTTCATGGTGTCCTCCAATGGGGCGCGGTGATCTGCGCCCCTAGGGTTTCAGTTAGGCGATAGTCGCGCCGGTGGCCTTGGCGAAGCTCTCGCCGTGGCGCAGTGCGATGTCCACCAACTGGAAGCTGGTCACTTCGATCAAGCCCTGCTTCTTCAGCGCGTATGGGTCAACGACCAACTCCAGACCGCCCCACATGCCGATCAGCATGTCGTTGAAGTTGCCGAACACGATGCCGTGCTCTGCGCCGCCGCCGAGGATTGAGCTGACTTGATTGGAGGCAACCGCACGGTATCCAGCCAGTTCGCCGTCATTCAGTTTGCCGACCCAGATCATGTCGCTGCCTGCAGCAGATGCCTTGAGGGTCTGTGCCAGCTTGCCTGCCATGCCTGGTGTGGTGATGAAGGACAGCGCGCCATTCAAGGCGTTGTCAGACAACACAGCGGATACCATATCGGTCAGCTTGCCGAATGTCGGCACACCGCCCATTGCGACGGAATTGACGCTGCCAGCAACATAGATACCGGACGGTTGGTTTGCGTTGCCTGTGCCGTGGATACCAGCCTTGTCCCATGCCAGCGCATGGCCAGCGGCGAGGTCTTCGCGCACCAACATCTCGACATCCAGAGAGGATTGAGCCAACAACTGGCGGCTGAAGCCAGTGGTGCCTTGCAGTGTCTTGGCTGCCAGCGATACGCTGGTCAATGCGAGTGCAGATGCAGTCACATCGGTGCTATCGTTCTCAGCCATCCAGTACATCGTGGCTGCACCGGATTGTTTGGGGAACGAAACAGGACCTGTCAGGCCGGACATGACGCGAGCGCCAGCACCGACCAACACCGAAGCGTTGCGCAACAGTTCAATGAACTCGCCCTGCTGAGTGAACACGCCCTCTGCACCCAATGTAGATGCGTTGTACAAGGTGGCTGCTGTTGGTGCGCGTAGTTGCAACGGAACCAAGATGCCGCCGTTGCGCTTGTAGCTGGATGGGAGGTCTTTTTCCATCTGCTCGCTGATCTCAGCCTCGAAGCCGGAAGCCTTGCGGCCTTCGACCATGTCCAACGCGGAGCGGATCGCACCGGCGTAGCTGTATTGCTTAGTTTCTTTTTCGGTAAGGTTCACGGTCGTGGTCTCCGGTGTGGATTTTGAAAGGTGGTCAAGCAGCTCGGCGCGGAACGCTTCGGCTGTCTTACCTGAGCGGATCGCTTCTGCGGCCAGCTTGTCGCCGCCGCGCTTGGCGTGCATCTCGCCAAGGCCGATGATGGTGTTGATGTCTGCGCGTACTTGTTTGGCTTCTTCTGCGCGTGCAGCTTCGATGACTTGGATGTCTGGCATGGCTTTACTCTCCGTAATGGTGGCGGTCGCTTGTGCGGTGCCGGTTGTCTGGGTGGTTTCTTCTGCGGCGTCCGTTGTCTCGGTTTCGGTCTCAGATGTCTCGCTCTCGCTTGATTCAACGCTGATGTTGATGACGGTGGTCACGTCGCGTTGCTCTGCGCTGCGGCCAACGCCGACCGACGCATCGGCGGGAATAGATACGATGGAGACTTCATACGGCGTCCAGCTCGTCGCGCGGTAAACAGTGGGAGCGTCTTTCTTCTCCTCCACCATCTTCAGCTCGTTGATCTGGTAGCCGACCGACACCAAACTGCGGATGCCGTCTATCACGTCTTGAAACACTTCCTCTGCCAGCGCGCTTCTCCCGAAGCGAACCCGAGCGCGTCCTACGCGATCGCTGCTGATGGATACGGTTTCGATGACGCCGATCTGTTTGCGTGTGTCGTGGTCAAGCAATAGCGGATGGGCGCCGTCAGCCAAGCGCGTCAGGTCTACGCTGCCGGATGAATGGTCCAGAATCTCGATGCCGAACCAGCGCTCATAGGGCTGTTCGGATGAGAACGCCAGCTCGACAGTGCGGTCGTCTACGTTGATCGCCTCGCGTGCGAACTTCGCACTGCGGAATTCCTTTCCAGTCTTGATGGTCTTCACGTTCATTCGTTGTACCTCTTCAAAGGTTGCTACATTTAGACGCTCGCATCTTTTCAGACTGGCGCGGAAATTTTCACCCCAAAAAGTTCCTAATCCGCAGCATCAGGCGGGGTCGCTGTTGTGGCTTNNGAGGTGTAATCCGGCAGGCCGTTGTCCTTTGCCATCTTGTTGGCGGCGGCGATTTGTTGCAGCACTTCGCTCAAGTCCAGCCCTTGTTGGGCGGCGATATTTTGCGGGCTGTTCAGGCGCGCTTCGATGGCGAGGATGCTGGCCTCGATGTCTTTGCGTGGATCTACCCATGCCCAGCGGCGACCTTGCCAGGTGTGGTCAGCGAACTTTTGCAGCTTGGAAAGCGGAAGCACGGAACCATTGCCGAAGGCGAGTGCGCCGGCGGTGAGCGACATCTCAAGCCAGTCTGCATAGATGACGCGCATGGTGGAATTGATGAACCAGTCCTGATCTACCACCCAGTTGTCGCGCTCTTCGAGTACACCAGCGCGGATGCTGGAGAAGTTGACGCCTTCGAGGTTGTTGGCCAGCCCGTTGTAGCAGACGCCGAGGCCGGAGGCGATTGAGCGCAGGCATTCTTTGATGAACGAATCGTAGTTCGCCATCGGGTAGTCCGGGTTCCAGCTTTGGAACTCGTAACCGGGCGGCAGCACGCCGAACTCGCCGGGGGCGGCGTCGGTGTAGAAGTCGCCGCTGTTGGTATCTTGATCGCTGGCCAGCGCGGAAGGGTCGCCGTCCTTGCTGGTAAAAAACCCCATCTTGGCCGCGCCAGTGCGGGCTGCGACGATGGCGGCTTCCTGATAACCCGCCAGCATCTTGAGCGCGTTCATCACCGGGTGCATCGGCGGCACGCCGCGATGCTGCTCAGCGCGCTCAGGGCGGAAGCCGTGAATGATGTCACCCGCTTCGATGCGGGTGAGCTTCTGTGATGCGCTCGACATCGTGAGCTGGCCGAGGCGCAGCCAATAGGCCACAGGCCGGTCGTTGGCGTCCAGCTCCACACCCATCACGATGCGGTTGCCGTTCTTGGCTTCCGGTAGGTTGTAGTTGGTGGCGAGGCGGTCTATCTCCAGCACGCGGATGGCGTAGCCGTAGCGGTTGCCTGCGGCACGGCCACGGATGCGATGCACTAAGAACTCGCCATCGCGCTTCCATGCTTCGACCAGTAGGCGTTGCACATCCTGAAATGAATGCTGTCCGGTGGATTCGCACGATCCGCGCTGTTGCCAGCGCCAGAAGTGATCCTCGATGACCTTGCGCGCCAGGTCGTCCGGCTTGCCGATGTCGTTCGCCAGCGCTTGCAGGGTGAATCCCTGCGGGCCGACGATGTTGGTGACGCACATCTGCAGGAACTTCTTGGCATATTCGTTGTTCACCGCCAGATCGCGTGCGCGGTAGCGCAGTGTCTCCAGCGCGCGCTGCAATTCTAGGTCTGCGGGCAGGTTGGAAACGCTCCAGCTGCTGTTCAGGTGATTGGTCTGTGCGCCAGAATAGGCGCGCTTGACAATGATGCGGTTCTTTTGATCGGGTGCTGGTGCGGTACGCTGGAATAAACGGCGGACGGTTTGTGTGATTGACGCCATATCAGAACCTCACCAGCAAGCGGTTGGCGGGCGATTGCCCGTTGGCGATCGCCTCGCGGCGCTCTTCGGCTTTGACTTCAGCCTTCCAGTAGTTGATCTGGGTGATGATCTCGCCCACGTTTCTGAACTTCATCACACGACCGGAGATCTGGTATTCGGCGATATGTCCGCTGCCGTTGCTGATGTAGGTTTGATAGGCTGACTGCAAAGCCTCGAGGATGATGCGCGCCTGGCTGCGACCATCAAAGCCGGAGGATTGCGCCGTCAGGTTTGGCTTGATCTCCAGATTGCCGTTGCCGACGGTGTAGCGTTCTGTGCCTTTGGTGACGTAGGCCGTCCAGCTATAACTTCCGGCTGTATAGCCTGCCGTAGTGGCAGCGGCGATGGTGAAGCTGTGATTGTCGCCATCGGCGGTGGAGTCCAGCACGATGCGCGTGCCAGACTTGAGTAGTGCGTAGTGCAACACATAGCTAGAAGAGGCCGGATAGAGCGGGACGCTCTCAGACCACGACCATGTGTCGCCAGCGATTAGGATGGGGTTTATCACGCTCGCATCTTTTCAGACTGGCGCGGAAATTTTCACCCCAAAAAGTTCCGTTACTTGAGGTGGTACTTATCTCGACAGGGTGCACATGCTGCGTCCACTCTCCGCACAGATCACACTCACCCGGTTCGCCTTCCGGTATGGCGGCGCAGGTCATTCGCGCAGCGGACAGTGCGCGGGTGGTGTCTTCTTGTTCGCGCTGTTGCGCTGCATAGATGTCGTCCATCACTTCCCCTTCGCTATTTTGCGCACCATGCGCGGTGTCAGGCTGTGGCGCTTGGCCAGTTGGTCGCAGTTCTTTCCAGTCCATTCGCTGCGGATTGATGTGTCGCGCGCTTGGCGCTGTGATGCTGGCCGTTTGGCGGCGTACAGGCTGAACCGCTCACCTGCGAAGTCTGCGGTGATGACGGTCTGCATCACATTGACGACGAGATTGGAGATGCCGGTCTGGAAGTCGGGATGCTGGACGACGCGCTGCGCCAGATGCTTGATGAATAGTTCGCTCATTTCCACCCCTTTACGAAAGAACCCTTGCGCCGTTGAGCGGTTGCACGCGGCGGTGTTGTGTCTACGACTTGTGGATCTGGTGGCGCGGTGGATACGTCTGCACTCTCACCCTCTTGCTGGCTAAATAAGTCCCCCACCACTGGCTGCACTTTTGATGCCAGGTCGTCCCAGAATTTCACGCTCTTTTTGCCTAGATCAAAGTAAGTCTCCAGCCAGATGCAGCCGATGGCGCAGTCCCATGCTTCGACACGCTTACGGGTTTCTGTCCAGGTTGATTCTTCTCCGCGTGATGTGCGGCGTGTGGTGCGCGCTTCCCCGGTGAATTGCTTGAACCATTCATCGCTTAGCTCGCTGCTGAAGTGAACGTAGCCTGGGCCGGGTCGAGTGATTTGTAGACGTCCATACAGCAGGTCTTTTGCGTGATTTGTACCAACCCACCACAGCACTAAACCGTTCTTACGGAGTCGGCCACGCCAATCAATGTCAACTTTGCTGGCGCCGTCTCGGATGTGCTTCTCGCGTCCGTTGCGCCCCTTGGTGGCGAATACTTTTCGGCGACTATTCTTGGATGCCCAGTTGTATACGGCGTGGGTGTTGTGGCCACCAGTATCGATAGCGAAGCCGGAGATACGCATGCGGGATCCGCTGGCATGCATAAATTCTGTCTCAAACAGAAACTCGTCCAGATCCTCCCACACCTCTTCTTCATCTGGATTTCCGAAAAAGACGCGGTGCGCCACAATCCACATCTCGCACCCGCGCCCGTATGCCCACACGCTGGTCTCCAGACGGTTCGGCTGGGTATCGGTCATGGCCAGCAACAGCAATCCTCCCATCGGCACGCGCTCAAGTGGATATGGCTCGGCGCGGGCGCGCAGCTCGTTGTCGTCCGTCTTCTCAAATTCTTCTGCCCAATATTCGCCAAGGGTGGTGTTCCAGAAGGTTTGCAGTTTTTCTTTTTTACCCTCACCAGACTCGCGCACCGCAGCGAGGAACTCGCGCACCAGACTTACCCATGAGACGTTAGGACTGTAGGCACTCCAGATGTGGAAGGCGACTCTCTCTGGCGCGCGGATGATGTCGCCGTCCGCGTTGCGGAACACGCCTTTATTGTCAAGCGTGGTGCCGTCTTCTGACTGGTAGCGCCCGAGCTTATCGAGATCAATGCCGAGATACTGTGCTTGGCTGATCAGTGCGCCACAATGCGGGCATAGGTGGCACACAGTCTCTGCGTCGTTGTCAGCCCACTTGAATCCCGTCGGCTCTTCCTTTCCACCCCATACCAGCGGATGGTAGTCGCCGCACTCGGGGCATGGGATGTAAGGCTGCAAGAAGATGTCCGCTTCCTTCTCACGCTTCTCGATGTTGGAGAAACCCTTGAGCTTTGGCGTGGTTCCGAACACCAGCTTGGGGAATGTAGCGCCTTCTACGCGCTTAGCGGCCAGCGTGCCTGGGTCGCCTTCCTTTTCGATATTTGTATCAAAGGCGTCATACTCATCTAGCAGCGCAACGTCTGCACTGATGCGGCGATAGTTCTTCGCCGCCTTGCCGCCCTTAAGGTGCGCCATTGACCCTAAGAACTTCTTCGCTTGCAGTGTGTTGTCCTTGTCTCGTTTTAGGTAAGCCGGAAACACAGACTCCATCACAGCCACGTCGCGCAACATTGGGTCAAGCTCGGTCTTCACGAACTCATCGCGGTCGTCGTCAGTCGGCTGCCATAACACCTGGTTGCGGCGCTTGTGCTGGGCGAAGTAGCCCATCGCCGCCAGGATGATCTTCGTGTACCCGACCCGCGCAGACTTGCGCCAATCTATTTCGCGGATGTCGTCGTTGCTGATGCAGCACATGATCGCCCGTTGAAACCACCAAGGAGTCCATTGCTGCTCTACGTAGGAAGATTCTGCGGACAGGTAAAAATGCTCCTGCGCCCACTCGTCAAGAGTCATTGGCTCAGGCACCCCGAACGAGCCCAGCCCGCGCGCAAGATGCTGCTCAAGTGCTGGGATGATGAAGCGCGTGTGTTCTGAGATGTCCATCAGTCAACCAGCTCGTCAAGCACCTGAGCATCACGCGCAGGCTCAGCATCAATTACCAATGCGTCATTCAGATCTGCCAGCGACATAGCCGCCACGGTGTTGCGCGCCTTCGCTACCTCGCCCGCAATCAGATCAATGTCGTCAGCAGTAAGTAGTGGGACGCGACGGCGGATCATTCCTGGTATCGCATCCAACACCCCTGCCACCTTCGACGCCGCCTTTGTGAGCACCTCCTCAATCATCGCCACCGGTGCCAGTTCTCCGCGCGTCACAGCGTTCTGCATAGATATTTTGTCAGCCTGCTCACGCGCTAGGCGCGCACGCTCTGCTGCAAGTTCTCCAACCGCCCCTTCACCTCCCCTACCCGCCGCCGCTTCACGAAGGCGGCGGTAGTACGCAACCCTTATTTCATCTATCGTAGAGGTTTTCCAGTCAATGCCAATCTGCTCAAGCAGCGCACTAACAGCCTGCTGGCTCATGTCTAAATGATTAGCAATATCCTGTTGGCTCAACAACTTACAACCCCTTTAGTAAAAGTTCACAACTAGCGCCCGATCGAGGTGAGAACTACCCTCACACCGCACCTCTGGGGAGTACCTTTGCACCCGGCTGCGTGGCGCGACTAGAATTTGATCTGTCCTGAAGCGCTGGTTGCACACTGCCCTGCTTTGCACCTCGCTGCGCAGGCTTTGATGCTGACTGCGCGTCTCTGAATGCTCTGGATAGCCAGCCTGTGATGAATCGGCTAGTGTTGCGCTTGCGCTTCTTTGGGTTCTCGTCGTACCAAAGCTCCATGCGTGTCAGCTCGCCATCAACATCGATCTTAGGGTACGCCGTCTCCCATCGCTGCATCTGCGCCTCGCTGATACCCGTGAACATCTTCTCGACACCATCCCAGATGATTGAACTTGAATCCTGCTTTGCAGGTCGCTCGCGTGCATCTGATGGTTCTCTGATGGTTAATGATGATTCGGGTGACACAGCTATGTCACCCTTAGACGACACAGCTATGTCACCCTTAATGTTCTGGATGTCACCCTTATTCGCCTTCACTAAGGGTGACAAAATGTCACCCTTAACTTTAGGAAGATCATCAAATTCGACGCCATCCATCCAGTCTGGATTGATGCAATACTCAGACGTATCCTTTGGCCCGCTCCCACCTTTGGATACCAACACCAACCACCCCTCATTAACCATCTTGAGTAGCTGCCGTTGCACTGTTCTTTCGCTCTGGCGTGTCTTTATTGCCAACGATCTAACTGATGGATATACATGCGACCCATCGTCGTGCGCATGGTCAGCTAATGCCAATGCCAATACATACTCACCACCGCCAACCGGATACCGCTTGAACACCTGCGCCATAACTTCAACACTCATAACTCACTCCAATTCGATACATTGCTAATCTCACTCGCCATCAGACATCGATGCATAGGATTTTTGCGCGGAATTTCCGGTGCGTTTTTGACGCTTATCGATGCGCTCAACACTGCTTGGAAGGGGTTCGTGCGAATCTCTATTCTCGAAGCGTGTAAGCTCGCTCTTAAAGTTCACAACAACCTTTCCAGTTGGCCCGTTACGTTGCTTACCGATGATGATTTCAGCCAAGCCCTTATCGTCTGTATCAGGGTTGTAGACCTCATCGCGATAGATGAACAACACCATATCCGCATCCTGTTCAAGCGCACCGCTGTCACGCAGGTCAGACATGATCGGTCGCTTGTTAGGGCGCTGCTCAAGACCGCGATTGAGTTGAGATAGGGCAATAACCGGGCATTGCAACTCTTTCGCAAGATGTTTCAGGCCGCGCGAAACCTTCCCAATCTCAGTGGCGCGGTTGTCACTGCTACCACTTCCGCTATCAACATCCATCAGTTGTATGTAATCGATGATCACCAGACCTAGACCGCCGCACTCGCGATGTACACGACGCGCTCTTGCGCGTAATTCAGTCGCAGTGATGCTGGAGTCCTCATCAAGGTAGATTGGCGCGTCTACAGACTTGCCAACCGCTGCTGTGACCCTATCCCACTCATGATCGTAAATACGCCCGACGCGCACGCGCTGCGCATGGATGCCGGACAACGCAGACATCAATCGCAAACCTAATTGCTCGTTGATCATCTCCAGCGAGAAGATCAACACAGGCTTTCCTTGATTGATGCCGACATGCTCTGCAATATTCAAAGCGAGGCTGGTTTTACCCATGCTTGGACGTGCCGCAAGAATGACTAGATCGCCTGGTTGCAAACCAGTTGTCATCTTGTCGAGATCGGAGAATCCGGTGGCCAATCCGGTCACTTCATTTGGATCGGCGCGGCTATACAACTCATCAATCTTATTAACCACGCCGGTCATAACATCGCCAAGGCGCTGCGGGCCTGCGCCATCTTTCCCTGACGCCTCGGACAACACCATCATCTTTGCTTGGGCAAAATCAACTATCTCTCGCGCATCACGGCCATTGCGCCGATACAGCGCATCATCAATATCGATAATCACACCCTTCAGCGCGCGAAGCTGAGCACGGTCTCGCACGATCTCCGCATAGCGCCGGATGTTTGCGGCAGATGGAACATTGCGCGCCATCTCAGCTAACCCAATTAAGCCGCCAGCCTGCTCAAGCAAGCCATGCGCCTCAAGGAACTCACTAACAGTGATTACATCGACCGTTTTGCGCGCATCAGCAAGCCGTGAGATTGCGCGAAAGATGGCGCGGTATTCACGCACAAAGAAATCCGTCTCGGTGATCACCCCTGCGATGCGGTCTAGTCCGGAAATATCAAGGAACAACCCACCGATCACAGACTGTTCCGCCTCTATGCTGCACAGCGCCTCGCGGTCATCACTCATCGCGCCGTCCTCATTGCTTCTTCAAGCATTACAGGGAACACCGCATCGAACTCGGCACGCCCGACCTTCTCGGCCAATCCGTAGAAGTCCAGCTTGCGTTTGTAATTGGTGGTGCGCACGAAGATCATCACAGGTTTTACTGAGCTACCAGCTCCGAAGCTGAAGCGTTGGTACACACCAGGCAACAACTTGCCGCGCTTCGTCTGCAGCACGAAGTACGAGAACCCTTTCGCTCCGGTCTTCTTGTTGTCACGCGCCAAGCGCTTTCCGCCGTCGCGCATGTTTGCGCTATAGCCCTGCTGTCCGAACGCTTGAAAGTAAGACATGATCTGGTTGATCTGCCCGGCAATCATGTTGCCGTAAGAATCAAGCTTCGCCGCATCACCAGGCACGATCCTCATACCCATAGGAAGTACACCAATCTTCTGCAGCGCAACTTCATGCCGCTTCATTCTGCGTGCACCGCCATGAATCTCAGAGGCCAGAACCTGTGATGCAGTCACACCCTGCTTATTTCCCCATGCATCAAAGTCGACCTGAGACTCTAGCTTGTCCTTAGTCGCTTTGCGGTAGCGAACGGATTTAGAAACCCATGCAGTCGGCCTATCGAATGCGCTACCGATGGCGCTCTCAGTCTCCTGCTTGGCCTTAAACGCGGCAGCATTTAGGGCGCGCATAGTGGCGAACCGAACCTGCTTTCCCATCCCGCTGATCTCGGCTTGCAAACGCATCAGGCCGCTAGAGTCAATATTGATCTTCATTTAACCAACCGCGCCTTCTTGGCTTGCAGGTGCTCATCGCGAACGCGTTCACGCAGCGCAGCAAGCACAGCCATTGCTTCCTCAACTTGGACATCAAACTCATTGAACTCACTAGTGCTGATGTATCGCTTACCATCCCCGCGATCGCTCTTTGCGGTGGTCAGGCTGCCACCAACATCACCGACCTCCTTGATCATCGCGCACACCATCTGCACCAGCTCGTCGTCATCAGAATCATGTACGTCAGGGATAGATACCAACAGCCGGCTATGGCGATAGGCCAGCGCGTGCAGCGTGTTGTCCCAACCGTCTACCTTAGCCGCTTCGAGGCAGAACAATATCTTCGACAGCTCATCCTCATAGCCGATGCGGTGCGTATCCACACCCTGTGTCAGCTCTTTGCGCAGCGTGCTCTCTGTCTTACCAAGACGTGCAGCGAGGGCTTTGTGTCCGCCCGGATACTTACGTACAGAATCATCCAGCGCATCAAGCGGATGCAGTGCATAGCGTTCTTTGGTCACGGTAAACCCCCTTATTGATTGGCGTGGACAGCCCTTGCGCCTCTGGCGCAAAGTTGGCACATGAACAACAACGAACTCATCGACCGGCTCAACACACTGCAAGCGCAGAACATCGCGCTGATGCAGATGGTTGCGGCAGTGGTGAACCAAACAGGGGTGGACGTGCGCGCTGAATACATTGCGCGCTGTGCCATCGTTAAGGCAGTGACCGAACCCAATGCAGATGCAGATGCGCGAGAGATCCAGCGCGAGACATTCGATAAGGTTGAACGGAAAGTGCTAGGAGACCGCCATGCGATCAACGCTGAATAAAAAAATACCGCCCAACGCGACTTGGACGGTACAAGGCCGCACTGCTGGCGGCACCCGATCAGGGAGGAGAAACGGGGTTTGGTTGAGGCGCGCATCACGCGGCCTCTTTCATCTGGTTAAGGAAAAGGTCTGGGTGTTCTACCTTTACCGCTGCTGGTATGCCGCGTGTGCGCCAGTTGCTAACGCGCTGAACGCCATATGGCATCTTGTAGCCAAGCAGCTCCGCCACCTTGGATGGTCCGCCAAGGTTTTCTATGAGTGCTGCGTCATGTTTGATTTTCGAGTCCATGGCGCAATTCTAAACGCGGCGTTTAGATAATGTCAAACACTTTGTTTAGCCGATACAAAACAGGGCGTTATAGACTCCGAAAATGCAAAAAGCCTATTTAAGGATGATGGAAGCCGCAGAAAAACTGCATGGGCTAAAAACTCATGCAGAGATTGGGAAGCTGATTGGCCAATACGACCAGATGCTTACCAACTGGAAGACACGCGGTATTCCAAGTAAAGAAGTGCTAGATATTGCCCGGGCAATTGGCTGCAACCCTTATTGGCTGCGCGATGGGACTGGCAATATGGAGTTTGTGAATGAACACAAGGCAATGGAGCCCATTCAAAACTATAGCCCACGTGATTCGATTCTTGATGATTTAGATGAGTTGGAACCAGAAGATGCCGTAGTGTGGCGTGCCCAGATAAAGGCAGCCGCAATAAAGGCACGCAAAAATAGGCCGGAGACGAAAGATCGCACAACCCAAACAGGGCTGGGCGATCCGCCATCGGTTGGAAGGCGCACTGCTTGAGGCTGGTTGTCTCGCATGGCGTGCGCCTTTACCAGCGAGATGACCCGCTTTATATCCAACTACCATTATTCGAAGGGGAAGCGAATGGAACTGATTGACTACAAGGCTGAAAAATTGTGATCAAGCCAACCGCTGTTATATTCTGTGCGGCCGTCTTAGTTGGATGCACAACCACCAAAGACATAAAAAAAAACAACCCTACTGTAATAGCCGAAAGTAACAAATATGCAAAAGAGGTAACTTCCTGCATTGCATATAAATGGGAAAACGCACCATTTTTCTCAAAGCTAACCGGAATGGTAAGCACTGGAATTACAGCTAACGGATACTCCGTGATTGCATATGGAAAAAATTGGATTGGGATATGGCCTGTTCTAATATCTGAAATAGATGAGACAAAAACGGGAAGTTTAGTTAAATACTACACTAGCAGACCTTTAATAGATGAAAGCCACTATACAGACGCAATATCCACATGCAAATAAATAAACTTTTCTCAAATTACCACGAAAAGGATAGATGAATGTCACTGATCCAGTGTAGTGAATGCAAAAAAGAACTCAGCGATAAAGCCCCTATCTGTCCTCATTGTGGCGCACCAAATACAGCAACTGTATCACCAAAAGCCATTGATCCTAATGTATGCAGAAAGTGTGGCACAAACTACATCACAGAGTTGAAGCCAGTAGTGTTCAGCCCTGTATCTCTTGTAACACTACCCATGTTCTTGTTTGGCCTATCTGCTTTCCTATGGAACTGGCTGGCTGCACTCATCATCATCGGAATTGCTCTCTTGATCGATCACTTCGGCAGAAGCAAAAAGACTGTGATGGTCTGCCCAAATTGCAGGTACAAGCCGACTTAATCTAAGCCGCGCAACACCTCAACACAAAGCCGCAGATCTCTCCCCTGCGGCTTTTATTTCGCCCAAAACTAAACAAAGTGTTTGACATTGCCTAAACAGCACGTTTAGAATAATTCCGTACCCACTCAAAACGGAGACGGAAATGGCAAGCAAACAGCAACCCACCGCAGAAGAGTTAAGCAAAGCCTACAAGCAGGCACAGCTTCGTCGCATCGGCGTGAGCTTGGTCAAAGCGCTATCCACTCCCCTCCTTTACAAATCGCTCGTCCTTCAAGCGCAGGCCATGCGCGATGCAGCCGAGCAGCAATCGAATCACCACCACGCATAGGAGATCAACATGAGATTCGAGGCAGATGAACACTACGTCCAAAGCGTCAATATTGAAGACTACGACCACCACGGAATCACTGAGATTCGTGCGGTGCATTGGGAAGACCCGCCAAAGAGCTTGCATACAGTGCTAACTCTAAGAACAGGGGGGTGCAACATTCAAATAAAAATCACCTCAGATGAAGCGCGCAAGCTGGCTGCCATGCTGCAAGACTTCTCGGCAAAGGCAGATGCGCACCAACAGCAACTCGCACTTGATGAGGTGGCAGCATGAGTCGCAACATCGACATCATCAAGCAACACCTGATCGATCACTATGACGGTCGCACGTTTACTTTCTTTGATCTAAAGCAAGCCGACACGGCAGACCTGAAGAAGATCGATGTCAAACAGGTGAGCGGCTGTATCTCGGCGCTTGATGAGCAGGGATTCATCATCAGAACGGGCAAGAAGATCACCTACAGTCGCGGCGGTCGTAGCCATGAATACACGGCTAACGTGGAGGCTTTACGCGAGTCGCTAGCTAAGCGTAAGACCGCACCACCCACCAAAAAGAACTCCACGCCAAAGACCAACTTCTATATCGAACAAGCCGAACAGCGCCTACGCATGATGGGGACGGCCTTGGATCGTCTGCATAAGTGCATGGACAACATCGTGCGCGGCGGAATGGGGGCGGCATGAACACGATTGCAGACGTATCCACCAGCGCGCACCAGGTCGCTGTACTCATCAAAGCATCACTTGATGCGGTGATGGATCTGGACCATATCAAGAACAAAGCCGCGCTGACTGAGCACGAGCGCGACATCACTACGCAGATCATCGAGCGTGGCCACATCGCCATCAATCAGATGAATTCAGATCCGCAGGTGCAGATAGCACAGCAGATATTGAGCGCGCTCACCATCGCGGAAGACTTCATGGCGGGCTTTGAAGACGACGAGATACAAGATGGCATCGCGGAGAAGCTGCGCCAGGTGCGCGCCGCGATCGGGATGGTGCCAGCATGAACCACTATCTCGTCACCCTCATCCATGGCCACACACGCACGGTGCGCAACGTCATCGCGCGCTCATCCATGCAAGCCACGCTGATCGGCATACGCATGCTGCCTGATACCAAGCAGCCGGTGAGCATCTTCTGCAAACCTATGGAGGCCGCATGAGCCTATTAGAACTTATCAAGCTTGATTGGCTACGCACCAAAATTCGGCACGAGATCCGCATGAAGTTCGTCCGCGAATACTTCCGGTACCGACAGCGCGGCTTTAACCATGCCCACGCCAAATACATGGCAGGTGCGGTGCTGTGAAATACATCGCCACCCTCTTCGCGTTGCTCTACTCCGCCAGCGTCACGCCGAGCGAAGTATCGCTGAAGTGGTGGCAACCCTACGAATTCGGACGCTGCACCCAGACAGACATCAAAGAGCTTGGTAGCTGCGGAAAGTTAGACGTGAAAAGGAAACCAAAGTGGCAATGAAGCGCAACAAACCATACCGACCACGCGAAGTGAAGATACCTATCACGCGCGGCCTGCTCGACTCGTTCGGGCAGGAGCTGCACTTCGCGCTGATGACAGCGCGCGCTGGGCATTTCAACACAGATAACTTCGACCGTATCGCGGCGGCATTCAACGTGATCTGGGGCGCACTGTTCCACCACCCAAGCAAAGACCCAGCCGTGATCAAAGTGCTGGAAGGCGCGATGCGCGCCATGAACGAATGCTCCGCACGCGGCGATCGCACCGGCGCGTGGACGCTGAACATCACCGAGCTGGCGACCGTTACCGCCGCAACTCACAAAGCCGAGGAAGCCTTGCAGTTCCTCAACGTCAACGACCTCTACAACTCGATGCAGAAGCTGCGCGAAGTGAGGCTGGAAGAAAGGAGAGCGGCATGAGCACCATATCTGAAGCGTACAGATGCAATGAGTGCAACACATGGCACGACGACTACGATGAAGCACGCGAGTGCTGTGAGCCTTCAATCCGCAACGGTTACAAATGCGATGGCTGCGGCGAGTATCACACACTGCAAAAAAATGCAGAGGATTGCTGCCCATCAGAAATATACACCTGCCCTGAGTGTGGCGCTGAGTTCAGCGCAAAAGACGAGGCGGAGGAATGTTGCGGCTGCGAGATCACCCAGGCACGCATACCGCCAGCAATCCTTGAATCATTTGGACAGCAGAGGCTGCCAATATGACTGAACTCACTCTCTTCGTCAGCACCTTCATCCTAGTGTTCGCCCTGGGTGCGCAATCGCTCAACGTGAACAACGGACACTACATCGCCGCCGCCTTCACCAGCTTCGTCATCGGTGCAGGCCAGATGATCCTCTTCAAGCTCGCCCCCAATGCAAGCTGGAGCGAGATCGCCGCGTTCCTGCTCGGTGGCCCATTCGGCATCACAGCATCGATGTGGGCGCATCCGCGCTTAGCCAAGCTGCTTGGGCGGAGGAAGGTATGACCAAGAGCCGCAACATCCTACGCAAGCGTGCGATCTGGACAGACGCTATGCGTGACGTGATGCGCGCACGCTACCCAAACGAGCGCACCGAAGACATTGCTGCCGACCTTGGGTTGGCTTCCAACCAAGTGTACGCAGAGGCATATCGGCTTGGTCTTAAAAAGTCGGATGAGTTTCATGCATCTGCCGCATCCGGCAGGCTTGGCCATGGTCAGGGGAGTGGCTCGCGCTTCGTCAAAGGTCATCAGACATGGAACAAGGGTAAGCACTTCATCTCTGGCGGACGATCTGCCGAGACGCAATTCAAGAAAGGTCAGATGAGTGGCGCGGCACAGCACAACTACGTGCCTGTTGGCAGCCTGCGCGTGAATTGTGATGGCTACCTTGAACGCAAGTTATCAGACGATCCTACGCTGGCCCCTGCACGCCGTTGGGTCGCTGTGCATCGCCTGGTGTGGATCGAGGCCAATGGTGAGCTACCAGATGGGCACATCGTCGTATTCAAGCGCGGCATGCGCACCAACAAGCTCGAAGAGATCACCCTCGACAAGGTTGAACTCATCACCCGCGCCGAGAACATGAAGCGCAACACCATCCACAACTACCCAAAAGAGATCGTGCAGATACACCAACTGCGCGGCGCCATCAATCGCAAGATCAACCGTATGGAGAAGCAGAATGACGCAGACAAATGACATCACCAGCCTAAGAGACGAGCTATTCAGAACGCTGCGCACGCTGAAGAACGGTGCAACAGCAGAAGAATTGGCTGTGGCCAAGGCAAAGAACGAGATCGCTCAGACCATCATCAACTCCGCCAAGGTGGAGATCGATGCACTGAAGGTGATCGGCGGCAATGGCACAGGCTTCATCCCTGCGCTGTCGGCGCCAACAGCGCCTAAAGCACCCGCTCAGCCACAACCTGAATACAAAGAAATACCGCGCCAAGCAAAGCCGTCCGCAGCCGGAGTCAGACTTATCCGGTCAGGAAAGATCGTGCAACAAGGCAACACACTTCGCCACACATCCGAATAACGAGGAGACCAACATGAACGCACCCGAATCCATCCAGAACATCAACATCCCGCTAGCTAAGCTACTCGCATCCAAGACCAACCCGCGCAAACGCTTCGACGACAAGAAGCTGTCCGAGCTAGCAGAGTCAATCAAATCTCAAGGCATCCTGCAGCCCATCTTGGTGCGCGGTATTGAGTTCCCACTTGCAATCAATTACGAGATCATCGCTGGTGAGCGTCGCTATCGTGCGGCCAAGCTGGCAGGTCTTAGCGAGATGCCGTGCATCGTGCGGAAGCTCACCGACACGCAGGTGCTACATGCCCAGGTGATAGAAAACCTACAACGTGACGACCTGCACAAGCTGGAAGAGGCAGAAGGCTACGAGCGCCTACTCAAAGAGAAAGATGCCAACGGTGAACCATACACTGCTGAGAGCATCGGTAGAGAGGTCGGCAAGAGTAAAGCCTACATCTATGCCAACCTCAAACTGTTGGCGCTATGTGAAGAGGCGAGAGATGCGTTCTACAAGGGCGATCTGGATGCCTCACGTGCGCTGCTGATCGCACGCATGCCCGTGCACACGCTGCAACTTAAAGTGCTGGCCAAGGCGGTCGAAAGGAACGCATGGAACGGTGAGCACCATCTGTCCTATCGTGGGCTGCGCGATATGATCCAGAACGAATACATGCTGGATCTCGATCGCGCACCATTCAACATCAAGGATGTGAACCTCACCCCCAAAGCGGGTAGTTGCAAGGATTGCGAGAAGCGCACCGGCAATCAGCCCGAGCTATTCGACGATGTGGGCAGTAAAGACGTCTGCACTGATCCTGTTTGCCATGCCTTGAAGAAGACCGCGCACGTGCTGGCGCTGCAGAAGGCGGCGGAAGACAAGGGCAACAAGCTGCTGATGGGGAAGGACGCGAAGAAGCTCATCCCGAACTATATGCAATCGCCAGAAGAACACCTGCGCGACCACGGCTACGCCACGCTGGATTCCAAGGTGCCTGGTGATGACCAGAAGCGCACCTACGAGCAGATGCTGAAAGAAGCGAAGCTGCTCACTCCCGCCAAAGACACCGGCAAACCAACCGTCGGCAAGACTATCGTCGAGAACCCAAACAAAGCCGGACAACTCATCGAGACTGTCAGCATCGAACAAGCGGTGAAAGCATTGCGCGAGGCAGGCTACGAGCTGGTGCAGAAGGCCGCCCCCGCAACCAAGGACAACGGCAGCGAACATGACAAGCGCCGCGCCAAAGAAGAGGCCGACCTCGCTATCGAGAACGCATTCCGCAGCCGCCTGTTCGACACCCTGCACGCGCAGATCGAGGCGGACATGACCGATGCCAGCTCTAAAACTTTCCCAATCCTGTATCGCATGCTGGCAGCACAACTATGGAACGATGTCAGCTACGCCGATGATGAAGATCTGATCGCGCTGATGCGCAAATACACCACCCTGCCCAACGACCATGCTGATGTTGATTGGCCAACTCACATCGCAGAGTTTGGTGAAAACTTGCCCAACCTCACGCCAGCACAGCACTTGATGCTCATCATCGAACTACCACTACTGTTGGAAGAAATCAGCACCGGACACACTAGCCACAAAGCTACCACCATGCTCACGCTGGCGAAGGAACTCGACATCGATGCCGACGGAATGAAGAAAGAAGTGGCCGATGAAGTGAAGGCTGAACAGAAGGCCAAGACCGCAGCGGCGAAGAAAGTATCCAAGGCCGAGCAGACCGCCGCCCCAGCAACCAAACCTGAGCAACCCAAGGCACGACCCAAAGCATCGTGGCCTTTCCCCACGCCAGACCAAGCATCCTCTAATCAATCCACCACATAAGGAGCATAACCATGAACGCAGCAACCGAACCAACCCGCTTCACCCAGCCAGAAATCAAAGAAGGTGAGATCTATGTCGGCGCAATCGTCAATCCAGACGGCACTGGCAACCACATCATCCTGCTCGATGGCGACAACGACGATGCCGAATGGAAGACGCAGATGGAGTGGGCCAAGTCGCACGGCGGTGACCTACCCGATCGCGTCGAGCAAGCCATGCTCTTCAAGCACCACAAAGACCAGTTCCAAAAGGATTGGTACTGGAGCAACACGCTTCACGAAGATACGCGCTTCGCTTGGGACCAGTATTTCGGCTACGGAGGCCAGAGCGACGACGACACGGGCAGCCAGTTCCGTGCGCGCGCCGTCCGCAGAGTAGCCATTTAGTCATTCATCAATTCAGTCATTAGGAGATCGACATGAAGCAAAACAGCACAGCCAACGCCAAGACAGAGTTCTTGGCCAACATCCTCAAGAAGGGCGAGCGCTACGCAGGAATTCTGCTCGGCAAGGACGGTGCACCGGATCAGCACATCATCCTACTACCCGGTCAAGCCAACGATGTCACCTTCCAGCAAGCGCAGGAATTCGCCATCAAGGCAGATGGAGAGCTACCAACCCGCCGCGAACAATCGCTGCTGTTCGCCAACCTCAAGGAACAGTTTGAAGAGCGCGCGTATTGGTCTGGCGAGAAGCACTCAGATACGCGCTTCGCTTGGAGCCAGAGTTTCGTCTACGGACTCCAGGACTACGACAGCACGCTCAGCCAGTTCCGTGCGCGCGCCGTCCGCAGAATCGTCATTGAGTGATTCAGTCATGAACACAAAAAAACCAATTCAATTGCGCTTGGCGCGCAAGTCCATCCAACAAGGCGAATGCATTGTTTGGACAGGTGCGCGCAACAATACTGGATATGGTTTGATCTCAATTGATGGGAAGGCAAGAACTACGCATCGGGTTTCGTATGAGCTGCACTATGGAAGCATCCCTGATGGAATGGTTGTTATGCACTCATGCGACAACCCGCCCTGCATAAATCCAGCGCATTTGTCCGTTGGAAGCCACAAAGAAAACACGCAGGATATGCAGTTGAAAAAACGAGCTAACAAAACAAAAGGCGATGCCCATCACAAAGCAAAACTCACAAGCGCTGACGCTGCTGTAATCAGGAACAGGCACGTTCCATACAGTAGAAAAAACAGCACACATGCATTAGCCGCCGAATTCTCTGTAAGCCAAAGCACAATTCAAGCGATTGTAAAAGGCCGCACATGGAAGCCCGCTTGACATCCTCCAACTACTTCGGGCAATATGCTCCCGCCTCTGCACATCAGAGGTCGGGTTTAGTAGCCCGAGGTACAGGCGGACAAGCCGCCAGCAATGCGGCTTTTTTCACGTCCGACAACATGCGCACCCAGTTTGGGCGGCGGTGTGGGGCAGCTTCGGCTGCGCCGGTTCCTGTACCCGGTCTACTAACCCGCATCGCCGTCCTCCCACGTTTAGTAGCGCGAGAGGTCGGTTTAACAAAACCGTACAGGAGCCTCGCCATGTCCAAAGAAACCGCATTCGCACTTGACCGCGATACCGCATCAACCATCAACCCATTCATTGGAGTAAACGCACCCGACACACTGGAGCGCAGCGCCCGCGTCATCTCCGACCTCGGCTATGTGTTCTCCGCCTCCAACGCCACCGGTATCGAACTAGACATCGACTATATGTTCATGGTGTTCGAAACCATCGGCGCCGCCATGTGCTACGAGGCGCACCAACTCACCACCAAAAAGGAGGTGTCACATGGTTAATCCAAACGGAAACATTAAGCATGGCAGGCATGGAACGCTGACCTATGCACGCTGGAAATCCATGATGCAGCGCTGCAACAACCGGAAAGCGACGAACTATCGCTACTACGGTGCGCTCGGAATTACCGTATGCGAGAGCTGGCATGACTTTTCATTATTTCTGGCAGACATGGGTGAATGTGCCTCGCGCACAATGACGCTCGACCGAAGAGACAACAGCAAAGGATATGAGCCTAGCAATTGCCGGTGGGTGACGCAGGCCGAGCAAAACAAGAACAAATCAGATTGCGTGCTGCTCACCTTCAATGGAGTAACCAAGAGCGCGACTGATTGGGCCGCATCAGTTGGCATATCGCAAAATGCACTGAATCAGCGTCTATATCTAGGCTGGAGCGTCGAGCGCGCATTGACGCAACCACTCAAGAAGCGTGGCAAGAAATGACCCTGCTCATCAACCCAAGCAAGACCATCCTGCAGCCCATCGAGCGCGGCATCGACTTCGTTGGCCAAGTGATCAGACCGTGGCACCGAGTCACCCGCAAACGCACTGTCAATTCCGCGATGGCAAGAGTGCGCGACATCGATGCAGCAGATCTATTCGAGACAGCTAACAGCTACTACGGCCTATTCAGACAATCCACCCACAGCTACCACCAGCGTGCGAATCTATCCAACGTGCTTAGGTATCGCGGGCATTGCATCAATAAAGAATTAACCAAGACGTATCGGAGCAAACATGACTAAGCCAACCCAAAACCTCACCGAGGCAGGCCAATACCTGAACGTATCAGCTACCTCACTGCTCGACCTGATCTATGCCGGGGAAGTACCCGCCGCCAAGATCAGCAAAGACTGGGTGCTGCGCACAGCAGACCTTGATGCTTATCTGGAAGAGAAGGTGCGAGAACAGACTGCACAGCGCAGAGAGGCGCGCATCTCTGGCCGTCCGGTGCATGTGATGACAGAGGTATCACAGGTGCGCAGTAGCAAGCGACGCATCCCACCAACACTACCTACACACTAAAGGAGTGAATAATGAGAAAAGAACAGTTTGATGAGTTTCTCAGATCATACATAGAAGAGAACGAACAAATGCCAGAGGCGATTGATGCATGGAAAGCCAGAGACGCTGAAATCTCAGCACTACAAGAAAAGGTGAAAGAGCTGAAAGATGCTATAAATAATTTTAAGCGGATATGCCACGATGATGAGGATTGTTATCTATCAGAAGATGCGGCAAAGGTTATTGATAAAGCCCTTTCTTAATCTCACCACATCTCATCCGCCAAAGTCGAGCCGCGCAGATGTGTGTACCGCATCAACATCTTCGTGCTTGAGTGGCCAGAGATCTTCGCGATTTTCACCTCCGACATCTTGGTTCGCTCGAACATGCGGCTCACGCTCTCGTGGCGCAGATCGTGGTATGTAAGGTCAGGGCACTTCGCTGCATCGAATATACGCGCCCACTGCTGCGAGATCCTGATTGTCGTGACGCGCAGCTTGTATGCATCATGGCTGCCATCCCAGAATGGGAATAGATTGTCACCTTCCAGAGTTGCCAGATAATCCTTAACAGCCGAGACCGCCACACTACTCATCGGCACCTGCCTCGAATCTCCGTTCTTCGTTTTATCCAGATGGATGGTGCGGTTCTTGATGTCGATCTGGTCCCTTGTCAGCGTGTAGGTCTCACGCATGCGCATCGCAGTCTCAAGCGCCAGGGTGAACATCAATCTCAGCGCATCGGCATGCGGTATGGCAAACGCCCTCTCGCGTCCTTCTGGTTTCACCTTGTTCAAGATGTCTGTGATGGCCTTCTCTTCTCCATCCTTCAGCCTGCGATCGCGCTCTACATCTTTTCTTCCGGCTGATGTGGTGGCGTATCGCTTCGGCAGCATGCGCAATGGATTGGCCACCAACATCGTGTCACCGCGACGCATCACCCAATCCAAACACCGCGCCAGTGCGCCTACCTTCTTGCGGATAGTCGAGGGAGACAAACCTTCAGCGCGCAGATCCTTCACCCAAGACTCAGCCCACTTGTAGTCCACCTTGGCCAAGTCCTTCGTGCCAACAGATTCGACCAGGTGCTTCAAGATGGCGTGGTCGTCATCGGTGATGGTCACCTCATTGCGGTACTCGTTGACAGCCTTCTGGATCGTCTTGATGGGGTCGGCTTTTGCATTGATGCGGAACTGATCTGGCACGATACCTTTGGCCAGAAGATTCTCAAGATTCGCGCAGTACGCATCGCCCTCTTCTTCTGAATAGAACGTCAAGCAGATCGGCTTCGGCAGCAGACCTTTATTCTTGATGACGTACTCCCACGAACCTGTTCCACGCTTTCGTTTCGCTGCCATATTTCTCCCTGAGCACCAACTCGCGTGAACGGATAAATGCGCGCTACACGGGCGGTTCTGCCGCCTCAGTAGGGCGGTTTGATGGGTAAGTATGGGGTAAAACTGAGAGAATGTGCAACTGTGACGAGGGGTGGGTGTAGGGCTTAATGCTCTATAAAGCCTGCTGTTGATGGGTTTGTAGTGGAGGCGCGACCCAGAGTCGAACTGGGCTAAACGGATTTGCAATCCGGTGCATAACCGCTTTGCTATCGCGCCATTTAGCGAGACTACTTTGCTGAAAAAACAAGGGAAAGCTGAAAAGCTTTCCCGGAAATTTGGAGCGGGAAACGAGACTCGAACTCGCGACCTATACCTTGGCAAGGTATCGCTCTACCAACTGAGCTATTCCCGCAAAAAATGAGGTTCGCATTATAGGGATAATGCTTTTCGTGTCAAGAAAGTTGCGAATATATTTCAGTCTTCAGCTTCATGCCTCGCCCAACTGTATAATGCGCCCCGCTTTGCGGCGAGGGAAAAAGCCTCTCCTTCCATCCTGCCCGGGTGGTGAAATTGGTAGACACAACGGACTTAAAATCCGTCGCTCTGGTAAAACAGGCGTACCGGTTCGATTCCGGTTCCGGGCACCAAATTCAATGATTTCAATACGTTTTGAGATTATTTCGTTTCAAAGCTTTGCATAGTTTTTCACAATTTTTCAAATCTTTGCCCCGTCAAGTCCGTCAAAAGTCTGTCATTACGCAATTTAGACACTATGTGACCACATGTCAGACAGCCCATATCATGCAATAAAACGGCTATTTCGCTTCATTGTTCGAATTGAACGCCCTCAAGTACCCAACTAAAGCAGAGCATTCAACGAGGCAAATTGAGGGCTAGCTAGCCCCTTTGATTTCTAATCCCGTTTCATCCAGCCAGTTTCATACACCAGATCACCAGCATTCTGTCGAGCGTATAGGGAATCCGCGACCTCCTGAGCCTGATCGGAATCCTTGGCGCTAATAGCCAATAAATTGGCTGATAACCATTCAAACAATGCGCCTACAGCCCCCAATTTACGCAGCACCTCATCCTTTACTACTGGCTTAGTCGAATCGCCAAACCACACCCTAAAAGTAAGCTGACCAGAAGCTTGCACAACGCTCTATACAACAGAGTTGGCATCTGCCCCCTTAAATTCTAATTCGAGGCCTCCCTATAATTCTTTTGTAAGCAACAACTCTATTGCTCCCCCTCCAAATACAGAATCTCTTTCAAGAGAACTATCGAATGGTTCAGGATGCTCGCTAATAATCTTGCTAATGCGATCATCTGAATAGCGAGCTCTCCATGCTTTTTTGGATATATCATCTTTTCGTACGAAATCAGGCATCGGCCAATCCTTCCGATCCCAGTTTTCGATACTTCCGACAATAGGCCATTTTTTTTTCTGGAGAAATAAATCACCAAACTTTAGAACTCGAATTGCTTCAAGAGGCCGTAGTGAAACAATCACATCTTTAGAAGGCATTGATTCAAATTTTTTCCCAAAAAAGTAGCCCAGCAACCCACCAGAATTGTCAGCAGATACACGAGCAATAACACCTACTGCATATCCACCAGTACGCAAAGGAATTGCAAAAACATCACCTTCGTAAAATAGAATCGCCATCAATTATTTCCATTAAGATAATTACCAGCAGCATTACGATATCCTTGGCCTCTAGGGTTACGCGGACTGACCGGATTGATTCTATTTAGTGGTGGGTTGTATGTTTCGTGCAAAATTTGCTCCAACCCCCGCTGTTCAGCGTAATTATCTGTGCGATGCACGGGTTCAAACCTGTAATCACTCAGCACCGGATCACGGAAATGCTCGTTCATTCGCCTAGCTAAATCATTCGTGCGTCCAGATCGAACGATATTTTCAAGTTCATTACGCAAAACATACGTACCGCCCCTCGCTGTACATTGGTGCTGTCCTTGTGGTTTACGAAGATTCACCAGTTCCGCACGCAGTATTTCTACTTCAGCTTGGCTTGGCCCTGAACCTCTCCTGCCAATGCTTGCAGGTCTTTCATACTTTGGACGGAACGTACGGATTTCAGATAGCAGAAAATTATATTGAGCTTCAATATAGTACGAAGCATTACTGTTTTGAGGGAGCGGAGCCCTAGGTGGAGCCAATCCTAGATAATCAACAAAGCTTATTGGACTCCCTCCAACATAGGTGTAAAGGTTAATCCCACCGCGCAACCCAATCGGATCGCTCGTGATGTACCTCCCCCCATTCACTGGGTCGTAGTAACGATTCCAGTTGTAATGCAGCCCCGTCTCTTGGTCTGCGTACTGTCCCGGGAACCTCAGGTTGTTGCTGATGGTTGATGCAGGATCGACCGTGGCCCTACCGAACGCGTCATACGTCGCACTCCACACCGTCACACCACTCTGGTTCAACAGCTTCTGCGGTGTCCCCAGATGATCGTTCTGGTAGGTGTAGTAAGTGGCCGTGCCCGCTGTGCTGAGTTTCGTCCAC
>CXWL01007385.1_pt1 | contig 40560 bp, 34 predicted proteins | sample 590931 | NCBI WGS metagenome assembly CXWL01 (sample SAMEA3498368, study PRJEB10139) | groundwater metagenome | biome: water well; material: biofilm material | place: Germany | collected 2015-04-27 | reverse complement strand
GATCATCGAGCTCAACAACGGCGTACTGCTCACGTCAGACGATCGTTCGCATGGTCGAACGTGTTGGTTTCGCCTCCTGGCAGGAACCGCTCACCCCATCGTCTATCACCTGACCCAGGCTGTCACGGGCCCTCCCCTGTCACTGAGCAGCGACCCGTTGCTCAGCCTGACGTTGACTGAATCGGCGTTGAGCCCGCCTTCCGGCACCGCACTTCAGACGCCTCTGTATGGCTATGTGCTCGTCGGCATGTCCAGCAACCAAGGCCATTTCCTCCTTCGCAAAATGGCCGGACAAGTCGTCGTGATCGCCGGGATCATCATTGCCTTTGCATTCGCCGCCGCCATCTACCTGACCAGGCACATCACCACGCCTCTCACGACGCTCACGTCACTCGCAGCACGCGTCTCACAGGGTGATCTGTCTGTCTCAGTGACACCGTCGTCTCACGATGAGATCGGGCAACTCACGACCACCTTCAATCAGATGATGACAGCGTTGAACACTCGAGAGCGTGACCTCAAGGAATTGAATCGAACCCTTGAATCTCGGGTGAATACGCGGACAGAAGAATTGCAACGTGCCAACCGCAAACTCGTGAAACTCGACCGCTTAAAAACGATCCTCGTGTCCAACGCATCGCACGAACTCCGCACCCCGCTCACCTCGATCAAGATTCATGTGAAGAACCTGCTCGATGGCGTGACCGGAGCCCTTGGCACCGAGCAACGGCAGGCCTTAGGCCGGGCTCACGAGAATATCGAGCGGCTGCGCATGCTGATCGATGACCTCCTGGATCTTTCTCGCCTGCAGGCAGGCGGCGTTGAACTCACACGGGATGATGTGCGGCTGGACATGCTGTTGCGAGAAATCGTTGAGGGGCTTCGATACTATTCAGGACAGAAGCAGCTGGCGGTTGATCTCGCCTTTCCCGGTCAGCTCCAGCCGATCAGTGGAGACCGCGACAAGCTCCGTCGTGCCCTCACGAATGTCATCCACAACGCGATGAAATTCACTCCCGAGGGGAGACGTATCCAGATTGACGCGCACCAACTCACCGATGGATCCGCGCTCGTCACCGTCGAAGACTCCGGATGCGGGATCGCACCGGAAGAACTGGATAAGGTGTTTCTCCCTTTTTTCCGCTCCCCTCATACCTCAGCCACAATACGAGGCTCCGGCCTCGGACTGTCGATCGCGAAGGAACTGATTGAATTACATCACGGAGCCATCTGGGCGGAAAGCACGGTCGGACAAGGCAGCCGCTTCTTCATCCGGCTTCCACGCACACCGCAAGACGCACCGGCCGTGATTCGTGACACCGTATAATCGCGTGCACGATACGCGCTATCGGGACAGCGCTACGACTCAGATGGCCGTGAGGAAATCTTTTTCTGTTTCATCAGCTTGGTCAGGTAGGTCCGCTGAAGCTTCAAGAAGACTGCCGCTTGCGTCTGGTTCCAGCCTGTCCTTCGCAAGGCCTGGGTGATGAGCCACCGGCTATGCGCTTCCATTGAGTCGTGATAGGGCATGCTCGTCCCATCAGGAATGGGCGCCGCGCCTTGAGGCATCACAACACCCGGCAGTCCAAAATCCTCCGCGTGGATGACCGGACCGTCGGAGAGGATCACCGCCCGGGCCAACACGTTCTCCAATTCACGAATATTCCCAGGCCAATGATAGTGACAGAGGGTGTCCATCGCTCCCGGACCGAGCTGCTTCTTTTTGACACCACCCCGCACTCCCTCACGCTCAATAATGTGATGCGCCAGGACAGGCGTGTCTTCTTGACGGTCCCGGAGGGGCGGGAGCGTCACCGGAAACATGCTCAGCCGATAGTAGAGATCTTCCCGAAACGTGCCTTCCTTGACGGCTCGAGGCAGGTCCTTGTTTGTCGCGGCAAGGAACCGAATGTCCGCACGAATTGAGTGCGTCCCTCCCACCCGGTGAAACTCCCGGTCCTGCAGCAGTCGCAAGAACCGGCTTTGGAGTGAAAGCGGCATATCGCCGATCTCGTCAAGAAAGACGGTGCCCCCTTCCGCCGCCTCAATCTTCCCCTCCTGCATATGCGTCGCCCCTGTAAATGAACCCCGCTCGTGCCCGAACAGCTCATTTTCCAGTAACTGCTCCGGCAACGCCGCGCAATTGACGACCATGAACGGCTTACTCTTTCTCGCACTCCACCGATGAATGGAGCGGGCCAGGAGTTCTTTTCCCGTCCCCGTTTCGCCCTGAAGCAGAATGGTGATGTCCGAAGCCGCCGCTCGCTTGGCTGCAGTCACGACGTCTTTCATTTTGGCACTCTCAGCCACAATTGTGGAATAGCGCGCATCCAGATCCGAGCGTAAGTGCGTCACTTCCCGTTTCAGCGACTCCCGTTCCAGGACTTTCTGAATCACTATTCCCAAATGGTCGGGATCGAACGGCTTGGTCAGAAAGTCGCAGGCCCCGAGCTTCATGGCCTCGACAACCCGATTGACCGTGCCGTAGGCCGTCAGAATGATGACGGGAGGGATGGGGTGGCCATTCTTCTCAGAAGTCGCATGGGCCTGTTGGGCCATCGCCTTTCCCCGACCATTGAGGTGTTCAAGAACCTCAAGTCCTGACAGAATCGGCAATTCCAGATCAAGCAGGACAAGAGACGGCGCGGTTTGTTGAATCGCAGTGAGGGCTTCCGCCCCATCCTTTGCAGTGATGGTGTGATGCCCCATCCATTCAAGCCGCTGTTTGAGGCCTGAGAGGATGTCGGGATCATCATCGACAATGAGAATTCGCGCGGCCATAGCTCCTCAGCCGAAACTAGCTGCCAACTCTGAAGGCTTAAACACACCGCGTTCGGTAATGATGCCGGTGATCAACTCGGCCGGCGTCACATCGAAGGCGGGATTGTAGACGGCCACGCCGGCCGGTGCGATCGGGTGGCTGCCGTGGATGGTGGTGATTTCTAACGAGTTGCGCTGCTCGATGGGAATGTCCGCGCCGGTCTTCGTCTTCAAATCGATCGTCGAATACGGTGCCGCAACATAGAACGGAATACCGTGAGCCTTGGCGAGCACCGCCACTGAATAGGTCCCGATTTTATTCGCCACGTCGCCGTTCGCCGCGATCCGATCGGCGCCGACGACACAGAGCTGAATTTTCCCCTGACGCATCAGAGACCCGGCCATATTGTCGGTGATGAGCGTCACCGGGATCTTATCCTGCATCAGTTCCCAGGCCGTGAGCCGGGCTCCTTGTAAGACCGGGCGCGTTTCATCTGCAATGACCTGAATCTTCTTCCCCTGTTCCCAGGCTGCGCGAATCACACCGAGGGCGGTGCCATATCCCGCCGTCGCCAACGCTCCGGCATTGCAGTGAGTCAGCACCGTCTGCCCGTGCGCGATCAATTCTGCGCCGTGCTTCCCCATCGCTTTGCACAGCGCGATGTCCTCATCCAGAATCGCTTGGGCCTCGACCAGCAGGGCGGCTTTCACCGCAGTCACCGTCTGCGTGCTCAAGGAAGCGAGTGTCTTTTTCATGCGATCGATCGCCCAGAACAGATTGACAGCCGTCGGCCTGGTGGCGGCCAGATGATCGCAAATCGGCAGGAGCGCACGGGCAAACGCGGAGAACTCCGTCGCTGAGACCGCCTGCGCGCCCAGCGCCACACCCAGCGCGGCCGTCACGCCGATCGCAGGGGCGCCGCGGACTTTCAATTCACGGATGGCATCGGCCACCGCCCGATAGTCCCGGCAGTCGAGAAACTCGACATGCTCAGGCAACCGGCTCTGATCGAGCAGACGCACGGCACCATTTTTCCATTCAACCGTAGGAACCATGGCGGCATCTTGTAGCGGGAACTGAGGAAGACTGCAAGAGGGCTTCTGCAGGCTTTTTCAACAGCCTGCTATCGACGTCCGGTGACTTCCAGCAGCGTGATCATGGCCACAATCAACCCGGCCTGCACCAGCAGCAGGACAGCTTCCTGGAGACCGGCATGACGGAGCGCCATAGCGGAAAGACCGAGGCAAATCGTGAGCAGGAAAATCATGGCAACGCTGGCCTGCCGGGACCCCAGCGCCCGTTCCAACCGATGGTGCAGATGATCTTTCCCGACATAGTCCAGCCATTCTTTCACGGACTGCACTTTTCCGGTGACCACGCGCTCTACGGTAATGTGGATCATGTCGTAGATCAGCACGCCGAAAATAAGCAGCGGATTGCTGAACGACACGATGGGACTATGGTTGGCCCAGTTGCCCTTGACTGCGAGACAGGCGAGCGTGAAGCCGAGAAACGTCGACCCGCCGTCGCCAAGAAAAATTTTGGCCGGCCGCGTGCCCCGGAAATTGTACGGAAAAAATCCGGCACAGGCGCCGATGACGGCCATCGCCAGCCATCCTACGCCGGGTTGGTCGGTTTCAAAAGCTACTATTCCCATAAAACCTGCCATCAAAATGGCAAGACCGGTGGCCAGACCATCCATACCATCAAAGAAGTTAAAGGCGTTCGTAATCCCGACCATCCACAGCAGGGTCAACAGCACATTCGCCGCTTCCCCGATTCCACCTGCCCAGCCCACTGGAAAGAGTGTGAGCACTTTGCCGGACGCGATCACGATCCCGGCCGCCACGAGCTGCGCCACGAGTTTCAATGAGGCCGGCAATTCCCTGATATCGTCGATAACTCCGACGATCAACAGCAACGACCCGGCCAGCACAATCGCCGTCATCCAGTCCGGCAGGATTGAATTCATCAGCACAGACCCGACAAAACCCGCATAGACCGCCACGCCACCGAGCCGGGGCGTGGGCTGTACATGAATTTTGCGCTCTGTCGGAATATCGACAAGATTCCAGTGGTGACTGATCTGCACCATCACCGGAGTGAGGGCACAACTCCCGAGAAATGCAAACAGGAGCACATACAACCAGCGCAACCCCTCCAGCTGAAACTGGCCACGAACTGCGGGCAGCGCCAGCGCAAGCACCCCGATCAACGCCACCGCCATTGCAGGCGTCAGCCATTTCCATGAGCGAGAGCTCACCGCCATCGACAAGTCGTTCTCGATTACTCGCGTCGCCATTCATCCCTCATCGCGATCAATATGTGAGCCACCTCTTCATCAGCCAGCGCCGGATACAGAGGAACCGAGAGCGCTTCCCGCTCCGCCGCTTCGCTGGCGGGAAATCCCTCTATGCCGAGATAGCGGTGCAGCGACCGAAACACCGGTTTCCGGCATTGCACGCCCTGCCTCTCTAACCGCCCCAGACATTCGCTCAGTTCATTTGAACCTGATTCCCTCTGGGGAATCCGAATCACAAATCGATAATAGACGTGCGATCTTCCGGCCGGCACAGCAGGCAGGATTGCGGAAGCGCCGGCCAGCGCCTCGCGATATTCCCGGGCCAGACTCACCCGCCGGGCAATCAATTCCGGAAGCCGATTTAATTGCGCGACTCCGACGGCAGCCTGCAGGTCCGTCATCTTGAGGTTCGTTGCCTGCGGATTCAGCAAAGAGGCTCCATCATACTCCCGTAACGCCCTGGCTCGCTCAAGCAGCGCCGGATCGCGCGAGAGCACCATCCCACCCTCGCCGGCACACAACAACTTATTGGCATAGAACGAACAGACAGTGAGCACTCCCACTGAGCCGACCGAGCGCCCCTGCTCCATGGCTCCCAACGTCTGTGCGCAATCCTCAATGAGCGGCACACCCAATTGCGCAAGCGCCGTCAGGTCGGCGGGCAACCCGAACAGATGCGGCACAATGATCGCGCGGGTCTTAGACGTGATCGCCGCCCGGGCCAGCTCGGCATCGATCTGAAATGTCTCCGGCTCAATATCCACTAGACGCGTCTGCGCCCCTACGCGCTGAACCGCCTGCCAGGGCGCCGCGCACACATAGCTGGGCAGGATCACTTCGTCGCCGAATCCGATACCCAGCACTCGAAGCGCCACTTCGAGTGCCATCGTTCCCGAATTGACCGCCACGCCGCCGGCCAGGCCGAGATAGGTTGCCATGCTTCGCTCGAACCGCTCGACGACCGCACCCTGTGCGAGATGGCCGGACTGCAGTACGTCGGTGACCGCACGGATCTCCTCCTGTCCGATGGAAGGACGGGAGTGGGAAATCATGGTCGTCGTGATCGTCATGCTCCGATATTAATAAACAATCGCAAGGGAAGAAACCCTTCTGCGTTTTTCACCCGACCCTGAATCCCGCGAAAATGTGCCGAGGACCGGATCACGTCCACGATGCTCAGGTCCTCGATATTCGTTTTCTTGACCTGGGAGGCATGGGCTTCGATCGCGGCCAGCTTTTCGTCGAGCACCTGGTCGATGTCGACGAAGACCGTCGGTGCAAAGTTCTGCGTCGTGGGACCTTCATAGAACAAGACATTCTTCGTATAGCGCGTCGCCGAAATCGTCCCCATGGCTAAGTGGCGATGATCCTGATGCGTATCGTCGTGATAATGCACGAAGATAAAATGCGGATCGACTTCCTTCACGACTGCCTCGATGGACTGAATCAACTCCCGGCCCATCGGCACCGCAGTATCTTGGTACCCTCCCCAATAGATCCGCTCGGCACGAAGCCGCTTGGCCGCCTGCTCCTGCTCGAACTTCCTGAGCTCGCCGGCTCCGCCCTGCTCGCCCTCGGTCATCACCATCAGAAACACCCGATGGCCGTTCTGCGCATATTTCACCAGCGCTCCGCCGCAACCGGCTTCGATGTCGTCCGGATGGGCACCGATCGCGAGAATCCGCATCGCCTCTGTGCCGTCGAATGTCATACCTGCCTCCTCGTCATGATCGCGATGACGCTGTCGCCCGGTCATGTTGAACCCGGCGGCTGCGCAACTGATTCAATGCGTCAGGACCCGCACACAGTAATAAATCGATCGCCGATACATTCGGCTCGAACGGCTCATAGACCTGTCGATAGGCCGGATGGTGAAACTCCTGGACCTCCAATTCCACACCGGATGCTTCAAATCGCGGCATATCCATATAGTCTTCCGCTCCGGGCCCCGCGAGATACTGCGTCGCGCCGACAGCCAGACAGAGATCGATCAGGCGATCGGTCGGCTCTTCACGCGCGACCATCCCGGAGGCACAACGCAAAGGCGTCGTGATGCCATAGGCCTGCAACAACCACTGAATCACCGCCAGATTCAGGTCCGACAACTTCGCCCAGGGCTGCGCATAGACTGTCCGCAACCCCGGCAGATACCGGTCGCGGAACGGCGCCCGCGCATAATGCATCTCCAGCGCCCGCAGATGCTGCTCCCGCCACGCCGCTGTCGGATTGATCAGCACATCCTGCACGCGTTGACCGAAATGATGCAGCACCGGCACCGTCAGCCATTGCCACCCGTCCGCCGTTCTGATCCGGTTCCGGTTCTGCCATTCGTTCTTCTTGAACTGGACCGTGTCCAGCACAATAAACAGATCGGCGCGATCGACCTTGTCGAGATACCCCAGCCACGGCAGAAACTGCGGTTGATGAATCGTGACGCGCATGGGCTATCCGCGTTCCTTCGTCTGAACGTCCACGTACACGGGATTGGTCAACAGCTCGCCGCTCTGGCCGACAACTTCCAAACGGTAATACACGCCGCCGGCCGGCACCGGCTGCGCATCCGCCAATTGGTAATGCACGGGGGTCTCGGCCTTCGTGATGCCGATGATCTCTCCTGAACGGATCACGCGCAGGGTGACCGGATGAGGCTTGCCGTCACGCGCAGAGAGCCGCACCGTGGCGATCGCGTGCGAGCCGGACGGCAGAGCCACGCGCTCTCCGATGCCGGCGGTCGCCTGATCGCAGTCACAACCAATGCTGAACTCATCCAGCGTCAACATCACCCGCTGATCTCCGTCGGCGACCGCATAGGCATGGCCGGACCTGATCGCCTCCAACACCCCGGCAACCGATCGTTCCTGAGCAAAGATCGTCGTCACCACACGGTCGAGATCCTTCCCCTTATCGGCCAACCCGTGAAAGGCGATCTCCCCGATCATCGTCGGCACAGTAGACTGTGCCGTACCCGTATGTGCCTGAATCACCTGATCCCAGAGCCCGCCTGCAGCCGTCACCGTCCTCGTATCCTGATAGAGGCCGCCGAACCCGGCATACCCGCTGGTCAAGGCCAGCGCTTCCGGATGGGCATCGGTCCTCACCGTCACCGTTCCCAAGGGACCGAAAACATGCGACTGCAGATCGCGCGCCTCCGTCATCGACCAGAGCACGACCGCACCGCGTTGATTCGCGACGTCCAATAACGCCTGATAAGGTCGATACCCCGACTGTGATTCGTATGAACTGAACGGGGGCGTTCCGAGCGGCCAGGCATTCACCAGCGTGGCCACGACCAATACGAGGCAGCAGGCGGCGACCGTTCGACGCGCCGCACTGACCGGCTCGCGCCGACCGTCCACCAATTGACCGCGGGGGTTCCATAAGAACAGCGCGGGAACGACCAAAAGCAGGGGCGCGGCATTCGCGAGACTAGCCCCGTCCATCGCAAAGGACGCCGGATTCCCGCGCGCCGGAAGCGCGCGATAGTCCTCCGCTTTTGTCAGCCCCAACACCAGAAGATTGCGCTGCGCGTCGTGCATCGTCAGATCACCGTGCCAGAGCGAGCCGGTCCAATAGTAGTAGGGAGCGACCTCGACTCCCGGCACGATCACCAGCTGAGGATGGCGCGCTTGCACCGATTGGATCTCATCGAGATACCGCTCGATCCCATAGGACAGGACCGACGGAAAGCTGATGGTCTTCTTCAGCAGTCCGGGAAGAGGCCGGAGGCCGTATTCATACTTCAACGAGAAATTGTCGGAGAGCACAATCCCATCCAGGCCCTGCTGCTCAGCCCTGGCCGCCAACGCCTCCAAACTCAAGGTTCCGGTACTGGCTGTACTGTGGACATGGATGGCGACACGAAGCGGCACACGCTGTTCCGCGGCCGACACCGTCGACGACCAGATCATCCCCCACAGCACGAGGCCGATCCAGACTGCGGCGACCACCGAGGTTCGCTTTGCACGATTATGCATGAGCCTGCGAAGCTCTCCTGTACAGCGATTCAACGGCTTCAACCATGGCCTTCACTCCGAACTCATTCCCAACACTGCGTGAGGCGTTCCGACCGAGCCTGTCGGCCAACTGAGGATCGGCCAGGATGCGACGCAACGCTTCGCTCAGCGCCCGGCTATCCCCCGCCGCGACCAGCAATCCGTTCTCTTCATGTCGCACAATCGCGGGAATGCCGCCGACACGACTCGCCACGACCGGCAGCCCCGCCGCCATCGCCTCGATCAATGCGCGCCCCATCCCCTCGTTCAACGAGGGGAACACGAAACAGTCCATGCCTGCCAGGCACCGCTCAATATCGTCCCGATGCCCGACCAGATGGATGCGATCACGGAGACCCAGCGAGTCAGCTTGAGCGAGCAAGGCGTCCTGTTGTCCGCCGCTTCCCACGATCACCACATGAAGCTTTGAGAATTCATCTTTGAGATAGCCCAAGGCCTCGACCAACACCCGATGCCCCTTGATATCAGTCAACCATCCGATCGATCCGACAATGGTCGCATCAGCAGGACAGTCGAACCCCGTGGGAATCTGCCTGCCCTCGACTCGCGCACGACGAAACCGTTCCACATCGATACCGCTGGGGATCACGGCAAACCGGTCTGCACGGCCGACCGCCCGATCAAGATGGTCGTCCCGCTCCGCACTCGTCAGCGCTACAAGCGCTGTCGTGACTCGACACAGCATACGTTCAATCTGTACAAAGACCCGGGATTTCCAGGGACCGAAATGTCCGTAAAACACATGCCCGTGCGGCGTATGCACAATCACCGGAACCTGCGCGAGCCAGGCGGCCACTCGACCTACGACGCCGGCTTTCGAGGTGTGGGTGTGCACGATCGCCGGCCGTGCGGCTCGCAGGATACCGATCAATGTCCACAGGGCACAGAAATCCTTCCATGGACTGATCGGTCGAACGAGCGAAGGCACGATGACGTAGGAAATCCGCTCCTTCTCTAAACGACGACACTGTTCCTCTGTCGCCGCCATGCCGCCTTGCGCATCCCACGATCCGGGATGGCCCGCAATGACCACCGGCTCATACTGCGTCCGGTCATGCCCCAATACCGTGAGCATGGTATTTTGCGCCGACCCGCCGTGATCGAGCCGCGTAATGATATGAATCACCGTACGTGCCGCCATGGAGATCCCTAGGCCGCCTTTCGTTCCGACGCCGGCTTGGCAGAGAACCGGATCAGATCCGCGCAATGCTGCACCCAGTTGTACCGGCGCTCCACCAGACTGCGCCCTTTCTTCGACAACCGTTCCCGCTCCACCGGCTCCTCGATGCGACTGAGAACCCGCCCGAGCGCATCGGCAAACGAACGGCTATCCGTCCCGCTTGAAATCAGAATAGGATCGATCTGGCCCAACACTTCCGGAATCGCGCCGACCGGCGTACCCACGACCGGCGTACCGCAAGCCAGCGCCTCGACCGTCACAAGCCCGAACCCTTCGAGTTGAGCGGTCGGCATCAGGACCAGATCAGCAGCCTGGTAGTACGCTACCAGCTGCCCCTCGGGAATAAACCCGACCAGCCGAACATTCTGCTCCAACTGTCGCTGCCTGATCCCCGCTTCTAAACGAGTCCGTAACGGTCCCTCGCCTCCTATCACCAGGAGACAGCGCTGACCGACTTGTCCCAACTCTGAAACGGCATCCAACAACGTCTCCAACCCCATGCGTGGAACCAGATTGCGGACGGTAAAAAGAATGGTCCGGTCCTCCGGTAACCCCAATGTCCGTCGCAGCTCCCGTCGATTGGCAGCCGGACGAAACAGGCCCGGATCCGCCGCCCCCGGTATCAGCACAATCCGCTCGGGTGCAATGCCATGCGTCGCCATCACCCCCTGTCGCATGAACTCACTCAAGACGACAATCCGGTGACACCGGCTCATCACCAGCCACTCAATACCGCGGCGCGCGAGGGCATTCACATGCCGGCGCAGCCTCGATAACAACGAGGTCGCTGCCGCCGTACGCGTGAGATACTCCTCATGCGCGAGGGAGTGGCAGACATACAGCCACTGGGCCGCCGTGCTCCGCCTGAAATACAGGGGACCAAAACCTGCGAGGGCTTGATGAATGATCGCCATGTCATAGGAGGACTTCCCGGTCAAACGGTCGAGCACAGACAGGGCTCTCTGCACCGTCGATCGCACAAAGCTCCACTCATTGCTCTTTGATACAGAAAACCGCCACTCCTTCGCGCCGCCGATCGCAACCTCCATAGGCACAGTCTCATCCGTCGCCCGCGTGAGGAGATCCACCTGATGCCCCGCCGCAATAAGACCGACGGCCTGCTGCCGCAAGACACGTTCTGCGCCGCCAATGACCCGTTCGGCTGAGACTTCCGCCAAGAGCAGAATCTTCACAAGGCCTCCACAGCCAGAGCCGGTTCAGAAGCAGGCTGGGCGGCTCGTTCATGCCACAGCTCCAACACCATCAAGGCATACAGTTGGTCCGCGCAATTTCTTCTTCCGCTCTGATGTTCCTCCATCAGCCATCGCACATACTCAGGTGTCACATAGCCCCGGCGGCGAATGGCCGCGTCCGACAGCAGGTCTTGCGCCATCTCACGAAGGTCTTCGCGTAACCAGCGGGCCAACGGAATCATGAACCCCTGCTTGGGACCGTCAAGAATCGCTTCGGGCACAAGCCCGCGCAAGGCGGATCGCATGAATCCCTTCAGCTGCCGGCCCGACAGTCGCAGCGATGGTGACACTCGTAGCGCACAGGCCAACAGCTGGTGATCGCAAAACGGGACGCGGAGCTCAAGCGAATGCGCCATACTCATCCGGTCGCCCATACGCAGGAGATCATCGGGAAGATAGGTCTGCAGATCGAGGCCCATCGCGCGATCCATCGGATTGTCCGACGGCCATTGATCAAACAGTGCCGAAGGTCGGCTCGGTGAATACCCGTGAGGCAGGGCGTCTCTCATCGCCCCGCTCCAGATGCCGGTCTCCCATTCGGCGGGAATGAACGTCGTCCACCGGCGATATTGCTCGGCAAGCGAGCGATGACCATGCTCCACAAATCGCTTCACCCGCCCCATGTGGTCACGACCGGTACCACTCTCACGACAAGCCCATGCGCCGGAGGAGGCCAGCCACGAACGCACCGCGCGAGGAAGCGTCTGATAGTAAGACGCAAGGCGGATACCGAGATACCGGGGGTAGCCGCCAAAGAGCTCATCGCCGCCAATGCCGGACAACGCCACGGTGACAGACCGGCGCGCCACTTCAGACACCAGAAAGGTCGGAATCGCCGATGAGTCCGCGAACGGTTCCCCCATTCCCTCGACCACTCGCGGGAGAAGCCCACGGATATCAGGCTGTAAGATGGCTTCGGTGTGATCGGTTCCAAAATGTGTCGCGAGAAGCCGGGCGGTGGCCAGCTCATTGTAGGACTGATCTTTGGGATGCCCATAGCCGATCGTAAAGGTCTTGACCGGCCCGCGCTCCTGCATCATGGCCAGCACAGCGGCCGAATCCACGCCTCCGGACAGAAATAATCCCACCGGCACATCGCTCACCAGATGTGCGTGAACCGTGTCGCGGAAGATCTCGACAAACTGTTCCTTCGCCTCTTCAACCGTCGTCCACTGAGACGGCGACATGGATTGTTCAGGTCGATAGTAACGAAAGACCTCGACACGCCCCTGCCCGATTCGTAATGCTTCGCCGGGCCTGAGTTGATAGACGCCTTCGTAGATCGTATCGGGTCCGGGAACGTATAACGAGGTCAGATAGTCGGCGATGGCTTGCGGACGGATGCGCGCATCGGGCAACGCTTCCAACAAAGACGGCAACTCAGACGAAAACAGCACGTCGGTGCCGGTCGATCCCGATCCCGGGCGGGTGGCATAGTAGAGCGGCTTGATCCCCAATCGATCCCGGACCAACAGCGCCTCCTGCCGTTCCCGATCCCAAATCGCGAAGGCAAACATCCCTCTGAGGCGCGAAAGGCCGTCGATCCCCTCCTGCTCATAGAGATGCACCAGCACTTCGGTGTCGCAGCGGGAGGTAAACCGGTGACCGTGTTCAATGAGGTCCTGACGCAAGGCTCGATAGTTGTAGATTTCTCCGTTCAGCACCGCCCGGACCGAACCGTTCTCGTTCTGCACCGGTTGCTGTCCCCCGGCGGGATCGATCACGCGCAAGCGACGAGCCCCGAGCGTGACTCCGCTCTCCCGATGGAGCCCCTGTTCATCGGGCCCCCGATGGACCAGCCGCCGGAGCATCCGGGAGACCAGCGCTTCTTCACTCGAACCGATGATGCCGCAAATCCCACACATCTGGTTACTTGTCTTTCCCTTCGGTCACCGTCCGCTCGCGCCGCTCCAGTTCTTCCCGTTCCCGTTCATGCCGGGGCGAGATCGCTTGCGGCGGGACATCGACCGGTTCATACCGCGTATGTTTGGCCGACCCGACTGACGTCAGCAGCGCGCGAACGCCGAGCGCCGCCACTGCGCCCAACAGACACACGATCAACACGCTGCCCCACAATCCGATCCGCCGCTTCCATCGACGGCGGCTCTGCCAGCTGAGCGCGCTCACACAATTCCATCCTTCCGCCGGACGATCAGTTCAAACGACGGTGCCCAGACCAGACGGCCGGCACTTAGCCGATAGGCCAGCGCGGCTACCATCGACAACCCGCTTCCAACCAGTCTCCATTTCATCCGGCGTCTCCAGGAATTAGCACTCGTGACCGGGCCCAGGCTCGGAGCAGAATTGCGCAGGGACAGCACCTCAAAGCCGCTGGTCTCGATGAGTGTCCGCAAGGCATCCGGCGAATAGCTGAATAAGTGAAACGCCTGGTCATACTGCGCCCCGCACCAGCGGACAGGTGCTCGCATTGCCTGATGAAACAAACCATTTGAGACGCGAACTACAATAATCCCTTGAGGTTTTATCTGTTGCATCATGGCTCTGATGATCGCCGCCGGATCCGTTACCGTTTCCAGGACATTCACCAGCGTTACCACATCGAACTGGCCGGCGGTCGATTGGCCGAGCTCTGCCGGCGAAAAAATCGTACAGCCCTTCGCTCTGGCTCGCGCGGCTGCCCCCTGAGACACTTCGACCCCGGCGCAGGTCCATCCGGCCTCGCGACAGAGCATCATGAAGGCTCCGTCTCCGCAGCCGATATCGAGCAGCCGTCCCGGCGGTCTTCGCCAATCCGACAGATGCGCCAGCACGCTGGCAAACACAGGCTGGCGATCGGCGGAACTTTCCGCGGCGCCATAAGACCCGTCATAACTCTCTCGATAATATTCCTCCACTCTGGTGGAAGAAGGGCGAGGACTCAGGAAAACCAGCCCGCACCGCGGACAAGCCACATACCGTCTCGTCGACGTATGAAAGACCTCGGACGGATTCCCGCCTCCCCCGCAGGGGCACGCAACGGTTTCCATCTCAAGCGGCGGCGCGAGGCTCATACGACCTTCCTGTTCCATGAGGGCGCGGCGAATCCTTCTGTCCGTAGCGCCGCATCAAAAACCGCCACCGTCTTCTCGACCATCCGATCGACGGTGAATTGCGCCTGCACCACAGCACGCCCGGCATTTCCCAATTGCTCCGCTCGCTCGGGATGTTCCAACAACGATTGAATCGCACCTGCCAGCCCTGCGACATCATGGGCCTTCACCAGAAGACCGGTCTTCAGGTGTTCGATCACTTCGGGCACACCGTTCACACTGGTCGCAATCACCGGCTTCCCCATGGCCAGGGCTTCGAGAATGACAAACGGGAATCCCTCAGAATGCGAGGGCAGCACGACCACATCCGCCGCCGCATAGAAATCCATCACATCGTCCCGGGATCCGACAAACCGGCACATTGACGACAGCCCCCGGGCAGCGGCCAGGTCCTCCATCGGCTGCCTCAATTCACCGTCCCCCACGCACACACATTGCAGTTGCGGCCATTGATCCCGCAGCAGAGCCAGCGCTTCAATCAAGTCACAGTGTCCTTTGGGCTGGGTCAACCGGGCTACCGTGACCAGCAGGGGACCGTCGGTGAGGCCGAACTCACGTCGCACCTTAGTTCGATCGACCGGTTTCTGAAACGACAGTCGCGCGACCCCATTGTGGACCGTCTCCGCCAGCGCGCCAGCCGCCGGATCGTCCTGGATCACATCGCGCCGGACAGCGTCAGACACACAGATAATCCGCGTGGCCCACGGCCTGGTCGCCCGGAGTGCGGCGGAATAGATCCAGCGTTTCAATCGGCTTACCCCATAGTCGGCGATCGAATTGTGCACCGTGGAGATCACCACCGGTACCCCCGCCAGCCACCCGGCCACACGTCCATAAAAATTCGCCCGGGCGCCGTGTGTTTGCAGAATGGTCACGTTCTCCTGAGAGAGCACACACACCAACCGCATAAGGGCAAAGGGGTTCAAGAGAGGCTCCAAATGCACCACCCGCACGTCCACGCCTCGAATCTGCATGCGACCGACGAACGAGCCCGGCTCCGGACAAATCAGAATCGGCCGGAAGCGTGAGGGATCAAGACGCTCGCAGAGCAATTCCAGATAGCGTTCACCGCCGCCATAAGAGGCCGACCCGGCCAGTTCTGCAACCACGATTGAATTCATCGCTTCCGCCCCACGATCAAGAGACTCCCCCGCAAATGCGGGACGGCATAGAACGGCCACTTGGCCCAATTGATCGCCTGCTGCTGTGATGTCTGGCGGCAGTCCTGGGTATCCTCGCCCAGGAAATGGCGTGACTCGGCAATCTCAAACCCGGAACTCCTGAGCATGTCAGCCAGCTCGTGCATCGCATATTCCCTGGCGTGGGGCCGCCATTCATCATCCGGATTGTCATAGCCGGGAGGAGCCAGGCGATCATTGAGTGTCCGGCCGGCCAAGAGCTTCATCACGTTGCCTATACGCGTCACATTCGGCGTCGTGATGACAATGCAGCCCCCTGGCTGGAGAATACGATAGGCCTCCGCCAGCAAATGAAAGGGCGAGGTCAGGTGCTCGATGATCTCCAGCGCGAACACCAGCCTGGCAGTCCCCTCTCCCATCGGCACGGCGATCGGATAGCCCTTCAGTTCAAACTGTTTGGCAGCCGGGTCCAGGTTCACCGTCAGAATGTCCACATCCACATCCTGCTTCATCAGCTGCACAAATTCAGGGCTCGCCATCAGACCGGCCCCCATGAGCCTGGCCGATCGCGTCGGCTCGGTCAGGCGCAAGAGTCTCAATAGACTGCCGGGATACGGACCGAAATCCACGATGGCCTGCGGCCCCTGCGGCAACCAGCGAAGTCCGCTCCGCAACGCGACATACAATCGATCACGGCATTTCAGTGCATGATGCATCGGCGTGGTAAACCGAGGGTCCTCACTCCCGAACACCTCATAGCGGGAGGGACGAAATTCACGCATCACGCAATCGAATCCTGATCTGGTCAATTCGTAACTCATCAACTCAGGATCTCCGTCCGATCAGAAGCAACGTGTCACATAGCCAGGTAAAGCCCACGGCGGCCAAGGATTCATAGCGCTGGCGCAATCCGGTCAGAGTCACAATTTCAAATCCTTCACGAGTCACGAGCGCGTTCAGCAAGGCTGCATTGAAGGAATGGAGATGCCGCGCATCCGCCGTCACGGACGGCACGCCTCCGCGCAGAGCCTCCAGGCGAAAGCGCCAGAAGGCGACATTCGGCACCGTAATCAAGACATGGCCGCCAGGCTTGAGGACTCGATGATATTCCGCGATTGCCCGCTCCGGTTCAATCACATGCTCGATCACCTCGCTGGCGACCACCAGATCGAGACTGCCGTCCGGCTCCGGCAGACGATCGACATTGAGATCCACCGCATACCGGCGATCCAACCCTTCGGCACGATTGAGCGCCGCGACGGACAGATCACACCCGTGCACCACGACACGAGGCAATACCTGCTTGATTTCCCTGGCCAGCCGGCCATCGCCGCAACCCACATCCAGCATGCGCTCAGGCGCAAGCGCGGCCACCCTCCGGCTGATCTGGCCGTACCGCCGGACTCCCTCGAATGCGCCGGCTGCAGCCTTCCAGCCGTTCCACTCGAGGTCATACTGTTCACGTTGGCTCATGGTCTGTGGCATCGCTCGTTATCCTCGCAAGCCAGCCGAACATAAGTGCGTGCGATCAGTGTCGTCATGCCCCAACCAGACTCGTCGCAAAGTCGTCCACATCGTCTGAATCTGCTGCCTTCGATCGGACGCATGCGAGCAGGCGGTCATCAGTAACTTGCGCATGACTCCCAGAGCGATCCAGCTCTTCATGAGAAACCGCCGGGGCTGCACAAAGTGCTTTTCCACATAGCGGATACGGCTGAGCTCCCATTGCTTATTGAGACCATTGCGGTTCGCGCGACTGCTCCGTCCGAGCAGATGCACCACCTCACCCTCCGCCACATGCCTGACACGATAGCCCAGCCGCTGAATACGACGACAGAGATCGACATCTTCGAAATACATGAAGAACCGTTCATCCAGTCCGCCCAGCCGGTCGAACAACGCTTTGCGGATCATGAGACAGGCGCCGTTGGCCCACTCGACATCCTGCGACTGCGCGAAATCCATTGGCGACAGAGTCCCGACCAGGCGCCTGACGACCGTGGGCAACACCTCTGCATAGCGCACGTGATCGCGAATCGAAGGGAAAGGAAAGCAGGACTGCAATACCCGTCCCTGTTCATCACGTTGCAGACAACTCACGGCCCCGATGTCCAGATGCTGATCCAGACAGGTCACCATCGTACGAAGCGTATGCTCCTGCATCACCGTGTCGCTGTTCAGCAACAACAGATACCGTCCCGAGCTGACGGCTGCCGCCTGGTTGCAGGCCTTGGCAAATCCGTCATTCCCGGCATTCGCAATCACCGTGACGTGAGGAAATCGAGCCCGCACCGCTTCTGTACTCCCGTCACGCGAGGCGTTATCCACCACGATCACTTCATAGTCCACATCCGTCGTCCTGTCCCTGACCGATTGCAGGCAGGCCAGGAGCAGATCGCGGGTGTTGTAGCTGATGACGGCAATCGACAGATCCACGTGTCCCCTACTCCTTTTGTTTCACTGCGCTGAGCATCAATTCGTTGCCCGCCCATCTCCAGAAGGGCAATAGCCCTTGCTCCAGCCGATGGAGTCCGCGCGCAATCGGGCCGGCATCACAGGGCCGCAAATTTCCCCGCGCATGTCCCTGGCGACGGATGAGAAGGCTCTTTTCGTAATTCACCTGCGAGAGGAACGGACGTGTCAGCATCCGCTCGACTCGAAATCCAGCCCGCTCCACACAGGCTTTCAATGTATCGGGCGTAAAGAGCCAGAGATGCCGGGGCGGCTCGAGCGCCATCCAGTGGTCTGCGAAGAGCCGACTCATCAGCCCCGCAAAATTCGGCGTTGTCAGGACCAATCGCCCTCCTGCTTGCAACACCCGATGGCACTGTCGCAAATGACTGATCGGATCGGGGACATGCTCGATGGCATGGACCATCGTAATCACCGCCATGCTCCGATCCTGCAAACCGGCCGTTTCCAAGGTACCGACCTTCACCGGAACTCCATAACTCTCACGCGCGATCCGTGCCGCCTGCGGAGAGAGATCGATGCCCAACACCTTCCATCCCAACTCTTGCATCGCCGACAGATAGCCGCCCGCCCCGCATCCGATATCCAGCAACGTCCCGCCGTCAACAAAGGGAGGACACAACTCATCACGACCATACCGCGCCCGGTCCTGAAGCGCGGGGACCTGACCGAGCACGCGCCCGGTCACCGGAGCCCACCACTCGGACCGCTTGAACTGGGTGTAGCCGAATACCTCGCTCAAGATCATTCCCCGCAGGGCATCACGCATCCCGGCTGCCGGCCTGACCGGCCCTTCGCCCGAGGTCGCTCCCTCGTGCGGTTCATAGTCGTCCGGGTAGCACTTCGGAATGTCCTCCATCGTCGGTCGAGGGCTCTGCCAGACCAATCCGCAGGAGGCACAGCGGGCAAAACCGAACTCGCCCTCGACGGAATAGAGCCGGTCATGCAACCCCTGAAACAGCGTCGCACCGGGGGTGCCGCACAATAAGCACTGCCTGACAAGTTCAGTTGCTAGTGCCGGCATACCACGGCTCCATCCATCACATCAGTCTGTGTATCTTTCGGATAGTGAAACGTCTCATGCCCCGTGGCAAGACGCATGCGCTTTGCCAATTCCAATTTCCACCACTGCAACGGGCGACAGCCTCCCAACACTTTCACCAGCCCCCCGGTGAGCACGAGCAATGAATTGAGGGTCAATATCAGCCACAAGGTTCCGGCACTGATACACCCTTCGTGCTTGCGGTAGTAGCGAATCAATCCGATCAAACTGTCGGCCACGCCCTGGTCCGGCATGGCACCGACTCCGCCGGCGCCGCCGTGATGCATCACTTCGGCCTCCGGCAGGAGAAACAACCGGTGCCCTGCGTCCCGCAGCCGTCGGCACAAATCCACGTCGTTGTAGAAAATGGGAAAGCGCTCGTCGAAGAGCCTCTCTGACGCAATGACTGATCGCCGCAACATCAAGCAAGCGGCCGGCGGCTGTTCGATCTCCGTCACGACATCGAAGGGCTCATCAAGCATATAGAATTCTCGCACCCACCGATTACACGGAACTAGATTCCGGAGCAGCGTTTCGGACCACAGGACGTACGACCATCGAGGCAAGCGTTTGTGATACCGTTGCAGCGTTCCATCCGGATTGCGTAGCACCGCCGTCACTCCGGCTCGCTGTCGATCTGTATCAAGAAACCGCACCATCTGCTTCACGGCGTCTCTTCGCAGCTCGGTATCGGGGTTCAACAGCAACACATATCGGCCTTGCGCACGACCATAGGCTTGGTTGTTGGCTCTGGCGAAGCCGACATTCTCCTGATTACGCACCAGTTCGACCTGAGGAAACTCGCCCGCCACCAACTCAGCACTCCCATCGGTGGAGCCGTTATCGACCACGAGCACTTGCGCCGCAAGTCCACCTATACCGGCCTCAATGGAGCGCAGACAGCGGTCCAAAAGGAGCCGCGTGTTCCAATTCACGATGATAATCGAGACATCCATCGGACCTTTGTGATGCACCCTGTCCACCTTCTTATGAGCCCCACAACATGCGTAAGCGAAGCGACTCGCGCGACCAGAGATGCCATCCATACACACTGACACCGGCCAGGCCGCACAACGCGCTCAGCCATTGTGCGATCCACATCGACGGCACGGCCTGACTGAGCGCGACACCGCACCCCACCAGGGCCACCAGACCTCCGGCCCATCGCAACGGTTCAAACGCCGACGTGGCTTCAACTCCCAGGATTTGCACAGTGGCCTTGAGATGCAAACCAAGCCCCACCAGAAAGGTCAGCGCCAAGGCCCACGCTGCTCCGACCAACCCCCAGGTAATCGTGAAGGGGATCACCGTAGGAACGTAACAAGCGCACATGACCGCCCAGATTTTTGTCTGAAGCTCCGGACGATTGGCGCCACAGTGAAACGCCGCCATTACACTGCAAAAAGCCGCTGCAATAGCGAACAGGCACAACACCCGTAACGGCTCGACCGCCGCCGACCAGGCTGGACCGAACACAAACGGAACCAGGTACGGAGCCAGTATCGCGACGGCCATCGCACTCGGCACCACGAGCATGCCGGTCAGACTCATTTGAAGACTCAAGGCCCGCAATACTCCGGCACGGTCTTTCTGCATGAGCGCGTAGGTCGGCAGGCTGATCTGAGAAATTACACTCATCGCCCGGATGCCGATCATAATCGGAATCGCCATCGCCAACTGATACTGGCCCAGCCCCCCGACCCCCTGTAACCGGCCTACCACAAAATCTCCACCGCTCATGACCGTAAACAGAAACCATGCCGTGACGTTCTGATACCGGCCATAACTCCAGAGGCTCTGTAAGGCCGTACGATCCAGCGACCAGCGGATGCGGCAGGGCGCAACCCGGAATGAGAGGAGCGAGCCGAAGAGAAATGCGACCAACTGCCCCCCCAACAATGCCCAGGCACTCTGCCACCACCAGGCCAATCCTATCGTGACGGCGGACTCTACCAGGCGACGACTGAGGTCAAACGACACACGCCGCCGGAGGTCCAGCTGTTTGAGCAGGACAAACAACGCCGGGCTGTGCAGCGATTGTAAGAGAACGCCCGCTGCATGAACCCGAAGAAAGAAGCCCATCTCGGGAATTCGCATGCTGTCGGCAATGACGTCCGCCAATCCCCAGAGACCGACGGTCAGGATAAATCCCCGAATCACCGATAAGGTCCAGGCCACGCGCAGATCTTCATCCGTCAAATTCGGCTTGGCGATCACCGCCGGCTCAAGGCCCAACTCCGAAAACGTCTGAATCGCCAGCAGGACGGCCGCAGAAGCCGCCATCAATCCGAAATCACCCGGCAGCAGCAATCGCGTCAGAACGATGAGCTGGAGAAACCCGATCCCTTTCTCGACGGCAAAGCCGGCCATCGCCCACCCGCCGGCCTCCAAGACTCGATGACGGATGCGCACCGCGCCAGAGGTACCCGGCGTATGATTCGATGACCGCGCCATCACGCACACACCCGTTCACGCAGCGGTTCGACGGGGAGAATCCCGAAGACCCGTTCCAATTCCACGGCTCTCGCCTCCCAGGTATGGGCAGCCAAAACAGCTGCGCGCCCGGACTGTCCCATCCTGCTTGCCGCCGCCGGGTTCTGGATGAGACGGCACAATCCCTGCGCGAGGGCACGCGCATCGTCTCCCTTCACCGATACACCGGCACCCAGCGCTTCCACGAGATCCCCATAGCCCTCTCCTGCCGTCGCCACCACCGGCCTCGCACAGGCCAAATATTCCCAGAGCTTCATGGAATCACCCGGATAGAAGCGAACAGGACGATGGAGCACAACACAGAGATCGCTCGCTCCGATCCACCAGGACACTTCGCCAAATCCCACACGCCCGACGAACGCCACGACCTCTTCCAGTCCCTGTTGCCGCACCAACGCTTCAAGTGCCGGCTTGGCCTGGCCATCGCCGACCAGGAGGAGCATCGCAGCCGGATATTCACGCCGGACACGCACCATCGCTTCCACGAGAGTATCCAGCCCGTGCCACGGAAAGAATCCTCCGACGAATCCAATGTATGGGCGATCCGGACTCAGTCCCAGGCGACGGCGGGCCTCAGCCTTGTCGCGCGGCATACAGACAGAGGGATCTACCCCGTTTCGAATCACACGGCACCGGGCCGCCTCAATTCCCCACTCGCGCTGCATCCATTGCGGAATCTCCCGACAGACACTGACGACGGCCTGAGCCTGCTGTGCCGACAAACGCAAGGCCCATTGCACCAGACCGCGAATCGGAGCCCGCCCCCACAAACCGGTCAATTCCTCGGCCGGCAATCCATTCACAAACAGCACGTAGGGACAGCGCAGCACAAGGGAGCACCACAAGGGGGCAATCTGGCCGGGCGAATCGAACCACAGGAGGATCTCCGGCTTCTCCCGCCACATCGCCCGGAACAGAGCGACCGCCGAGCCCACGAGATACAGCAATGGTCGGATGACCGGAAGCCGCAACACCGACACCCAGACCAGGCGCGCGCTACCTAAAACAAACGCCTCATCCATCTTCGTCCTGGGCTTCGGCGCCACCACACGCACCGCATGGCCCCGGGTTGCAAGGGCGCGCACCAATTCCACCACCTGACGACTCCCGCCGCCGGCGACCCCCAACTCCTCATCGCAATAGACCAGAATATTCATGTCACCTAGGAAACAGCTCTGAGTGATGGCGCCTCACGCCTGGCCGTCGTCGCACCACGATCTACCGTCGACCGTTGCCAGAAGGCTCCCGTCCAATCGATGAGTTGAATCGGATCCGTAATGCCCTGCGCCAGCCTGAAATCTTCAATCGCCGCACGACAGGTCGGCAACCCATAGTCATCGACGATCACAAATCCTCCCGCCGAGACCTTGGGATACAGCGCGACTAGCGCCTCCATCGTGGACTCATATAAGTCTCCATCGAGCCTCAACACCGCCAACCGTTCAATCGGCGCTGTCGGCAGCGTGTCGCGAAACCATCCCGGCAGAAACGCCACCTGATCGTCCAGGAGACCGTATCGAGAAAAGTTCGCCTTCACCTGTTCCATCGGAATAGCCAACTCGGAATACTTCCAGAGCGTGTCACCCTCATCGACCGGATACCGAGCCGGATCAGGCGGCGGCAAACCCCGGAATGAATCGGCCAACCACACTTTCCTGGATGTATCGCCGCAGGCTTTGAGAATCGCGCGCATAAAGATCGACGAACCGCCCCTCCAGACACCCGTTTCGATAAGGTCTCCGGGAACGCCGTTCCGGATCACGGACGTGACGCAATGCTGGAGATTGTCCAGCCGCTTCAACCCGACCATCGTTTCCGCTTCAAGAGGCCAATCGCGCCCTTCCTGGCGGGCGTCGGTTCGATCCGGCTCGACATGCACCAACTCCAATTGCGCCCGGCGCACCAGAAGTTGCAGCGGTTTCAGTACAACGCGCCGCCATCCACTGAGCGACGTCGCCATCGGACGGTATTTTTCCCGCCAGAGCATTCTGGTCAGACATTGCTTCATCAGCTCCAGATACAGCTCCTCGGGCGTCGTTCCACTCGCGGGTTCAGTCATAGGCTGATTCATGCTCTCTCACCTGCATTGTTGATAAGAACCCGTCGTTGACTCCGATGATGGGGAGCCAGCTGCTCGGCGAGACCACGCAGCCCTCGCACGATCGTCTCCCATCCGAACCGCTTTTCGACGAAGGCACGGCCGTCGATACCCAGTCGGCGGGACTGATCGGGCCGGTCGAGTAACGCCATGACGGCATCGGCCAGAGGCTCAGCGCGATCCGGCTCGACCAGGATCACTCCGTTCGATTGCGAAAACAACGCGGTGACCGAAGGGATCGCGCTGGCAACCACCGGTTTCCCACAGGCCAAGTAGTCGAATATTTTGACCGGCGATGTCTCTCCCCGGTCCCCGCAGAACGGCGCAACACACACATCCATGGCTCCGATCAACAGCGGAACGTGCGCATACGGGACGCGACCGGTCCAGGTGATCCAGGGAAAGAGGCCTCTCTGAGCGGCCTGCTCACGAAGAGCCGTCGCTTCCTCTCCGTCCCCGACCATTAAGAGCCGCACGGACGAACGTCTTGCGTGCAGGCGTTCAAAGGCCTCCAGCAACGTGGCCAGTCCTTGATACTGATAGAAGCTCCCGACAAATCCGATGTACTCACAGGCCGGATCCAATCCCGCCTCTTGCACACAGCGGTTCCTCTCCCGCGGGTAAAACAACGACACGTCCGACCCGCTCGGCAGCAGCGCCACATGATCAGCCGTCACCCCGTACCGTGTCTGCACGAGCTGGTCCAATCCTTCCGTCAACACGACCACGCAATCGCACCGGCGAAGCGCGAAAGAAGCCAGGGCATGCGTCAAGCGACCACGCCATCCACCGACACCCCAGGAGGGAACCGGCTCTCCGTTCACTTCGCAAATACAGGTCGCGCCAAAGACACGCGCGAGCAGCAACGGGTGAAGGCTTTCCATCCAGCGGTAATACACCACCGCCGGCCGCTTGCGGAGGCCGCGCCAGAGCCCTGAGAAAAATGCCAGCACCGCGTAACTGATCGGACGAATGACCGATCCCGGCAGCATGGGAATCGGCACGACCCGCGAACGCCTCGGCACCAGGGCCGATCGATACCGGGGGGCAAACACGGTCACATCGTCGCCGACGGACACTAACGCATCAGCCAGCGCCCAAATCCGCACCAGCCCGACCGGGTCAGTCGGCGCATCCGGTTCATGCCAGTAACAACAGACCCACCAGTTCATGCAAGCCTCGGTTCACCGGCAACGGACCTTTCGGCGTTCGACAAGCGAGGCAGAATCATCACCAGCCCCGCACACAACCAGAACGGCTCCATGATTCGGATAATAATAAAGGTGTTTGCTCCCACGGCATGAGCCAGCATCGCAACAAGGCCAAGCCAGACGCCTAACGCCAGTCCCTTCGCGAACGGATCATCTTCCGTCACATAAATCCTTCGAGTGCTCAGCCACAACCGCGCGGTAATGACAATGAAGCCGACAAGGCCGGCCAGACCGGTCTCACCGATTATCTTGACATATTGCGCGTCGGCCCAGGCATAGCCGGTAATTCCTCGGCCAAGAATCGGATTGTGCACCCAATCCTGCAGCACATAGGCCCAGGACCGGAGGCGCTCCGACGTCGACAGATCCAGCCCTACCTTGCCGACTTGAATCTCTCCTCCGTACTGGCGGCCAAAGAAGGTTTCGTTAATACGCGTCTTCACGTTGTCCGGAGCAAAGAGCGGCAAGAGTGCCATGGCGAGCAACAGCAGGACCACGACCCGTGGCTTCCTCCACTGTGACGCTCCGACAGCCACAACCAGTACCGCTCCGGCGAGATAGGAAGAGCGTGAGAGTGTGGCCATCAAGGCCAGCAGCCCGCATCCGCCCAGGACCAGAAGCGCGACACGGATCGGACCGGTTTTCATGTGAATCAATAATCCCGTCACAATGGCGAGGAGAAACACGAGATAGCCGCCCAGCGTGTTCGGCTCGCCGACTTCTCCCTCAAACGGCGCCGTCGCCCGTTGCCCGCTCGGAATCTGATAAATGGCATAAAGACTGATGATGAAGCCGGTCACGAGCAACGCGGTCACCAGCCCGACGACCTGCTGCTTGGACGTCACGTGATTCACCACCATGAAATACACGAAGAAATATTCGAAGTACTTCAACACAAAGAAGAAGCCCGTAACCGGCTGCACCCGACCCGCCAGGACTCCGACCAGCGTCGCCACGACGCACACGATCATATACGCCGCAATAGGACGATTCAGGGGCGTCTCCCGAAACAGCCCGAGCTCCCGATACACCACGGTTTTGACCAGCCATCCGAACCCGATGATGACAAGAAACACATCGTCCAGTCGAAAGGACAATTCGCGAACCCCGACGCCACGCCCCTCTACACGGCCAACGGCAATTTCCGGAGAGAGCAGCATGGAGAATATGAGCAGATACAGCGCGGCGGGCACCGACGTAAACGCGATGACGACGATAAAGAAACCTAGGGTGGCCTGCAGCCCGACGATCGGAGTGGTCAGCGTCAAGCCAAGCGCGAGGATCACGGCTAATGCCGTGACGACGATCACATCGTTCGGTTTAACAGCGGCGTAATACACAGAATCCTGACTCCCATCTCACACTCACCGATATTCGTAACGGTACAACCCGTATTCAGGAGTCACTTCTGACTTCACATTGGTGAGCACCACACCCATGATATTCGCCTGCGCATGATCCAGCAGGAACTTGGCGCGTTTCAGCGCGTTACGCCCGATCCTCCCGACTTGATACACGAGAATCGTCCCGTCGACCCGCGAACTGAATGCCACTGCATCTGTCACCGGCAGGATCGGAGGCGTATCAAACAACACCATGTCATAGTCCTGCTGCATTTCATCGACCAGGTTTTTGATCTTGTTCAGATTCAGAAATTCATTCGGATTGCCCGACTCGGATCCGCTCGTGAGGACATGCAGATTATCCAGTCCTGGCGTATTCATCATTCGATCCGCTCCGATTGGCCCCAGCATCAGATCCGACGCCGACCGCACGTAGGACCGCCACGATGTGGTGCCGATCAAGGCATCGACCAAGCCCGGCTCGCGATCCAGGCCCAACCGCTGGTGCACGATAGGCTTCCGGAGGTCCGCATCGACCAGGAGCACCCGCTGTCCTTCCTGCGCCATGGTAATCGCCAGATTGATGACCGACGTGCTTTTCCCTTCGCCGAGTCCTGCGCTCGTAAAGAGTATGGTTTTCACCTTCCGATCCATGCTGGCGAATTGAATATTCGTGCGTAATGACCGGAGACTTTCCGACAGCACCGACTTCGGATCGACCAGGCAAATCAACCGAGACAAACTTTCCACTGTCGCAGGCGGAGTCTCGGCAGGGAGCGCCGCCTTGGCCTGCTCCACCAATTCACGATGATCGAACTGCGGAATGATTCCCAGAACGGGAACCTTGAGAAACTCCTCCACCCCTTCGATCGTCCCGATTGACGTATCGAACGATTCCCGTGCAAATGCTAGAACCACTCCCATGAACAGTCCCATCAGCAAACTGACCATGACATTCAACGGCATATTGGAAGCGTTGACTGCCGCCATGGGCGTAATGGCTGGGGCAATGATGGTCACTTCCTCGATCTGCCCCGCGCTCTTGATCAGCAGTTCCTGATGTTTGACTTTCAGCGATTCGAGAAGATCCGCGTTGACCTTCACATCGCGCTCCAGCCGGCTCATCTGAATAGCGGCTTTGGGGAACGCCATATACCGCTCCCGATACAGGCGAATCTGCTGGCCCAGGGCAATGCCTCGCTCATCCAGGGTCTTTTGCTTCGAGCGTAACTCCCGCACCATTTCGGCCTTCACGCCCGCAATCTTCTGCGAGATCTCCTTCACCACCGGATGGCTCTCCGTATAGTTAATCAGCAAGGCCGTTCGCTCCTGCCCAAGATCCAGGAGGCGCTGATTGAGCGCCGTCAGTTGAGCGTACTGCTCTTCGGTAAAGATGCGAATATTGTCCTGCTCCAGCGTGCCGTCATTCCGGCTCAAGACCGCGATCTGACGTTCCGCTTCCCCCCGGTTTCGCAATACGGTATTGTGCTGATCTTCCAGCTTCGTAAAGGTCTCAAGCGCGGCCTTCGCTTCGTCGGTGAGAAACACCTGCCCTTCCCGCTCCTTGAATGTCCTCAAGGCCTCCTCGGATTCGGCCAGCTTTCGCTCCAATTCTCCCAGCTGTTCTTCCACAAATCGACGAGACTCCGTCACCAGGCGATTGCGCGCAGCAATGTTTTCCTGACGATACGACTCGGCAACAAGATTGGCCATCCGTTCGGCCGTCCTGGCTTCCCCCGCTGTGGCGGTGATCCGGATGATATTGGTATCGCCTTCCCGTTGTGTTTTGATCTGCTGCCCAAAATCATAAATCGCGTTGAGATGTTCGGCTGACCGCTTCTGCTCCGGAGTCAGGTCCGCCGGCACGACGCCCATCTCCACAGCCACCCGCTCCATTACAGGAAAACTCCGGATAAACTCGGATTGCGTAATCAGATCATTGGCATTGGAGAACGACATCGACTCCAGCAGCTGTTGCACTACTGTCGTCGACCGGTCAAATTTCACTCGCGCCGCGGCCTCATAGACAGGCGGCGGTTGCAGCAGCTGGGAGAAGATCACCGTAAATCCTACGACCAGTACTGATGCAAGTATGATGAGGTACTTGCGTTTTTTAATGATCAGCCAGTAATCGATTACGTTCAGCTCATATTGTGCCATCGGACCGTCGTCTCCTTGCTATCGTATCGTGGCTGTGGGGAAGAACGCCGGAATCAGGAACGCCGGATAGAATGGGGCAATCGCCATTTGCACGATCGGCATAATCTTCTTGGCGGCCTCCGAGGCATCGCCCAAGTGTTCTCGCGGAACGAAGATCACGTCATTTTCTTCAAGCGCGACGTTTCTCGACAAATCGCCATAGGTAAAGGTTCTGGCCAAGTCTGCCGTTACGATGTAGGGACGATCCAGCGATCCACGTACAATGCGAATTTCTTCCAGCAACGCGGATTCGTTGTAGTTCTCCACTGCCGCCAAGGCCTGCAGAACCGTCATGTTTCGCGGCATCGGCACGGCACCGGGCTTCCGGACATCGCCGAACACAAACACCCGTTTAATTTTGAGGGATTTCTTCCTGAGCACAACCTGGACTCTGGGATTGCGCATATACGGAATGACCTGCTCTTGAATACGCCCCTCGGCTTGCTGAGCCGTCAACCCGCTCACCATCACTTCTAAGAAAGACGCTCCAATCATTCCATTCTCCCGAACGACACTCGCAAATTTCTCTTCTCCCGCCCCGCGGCGAATGACGATGTCGAGCGTATCACCGGACTCAATGGGCGTCTCTGCCGTGGGTACGGCCTCATCCGCATAGACGTCGCCCTTCGGCATCGGGGGCAACGATTGCGCCGCAGGACTAATGGCCGAAGGCGGCAGAGATGATTGTCCGGGATTCCGGCAACCCGGCAATATCTGAAGTCCTACCACAAGGGCGAGAACACTCCACCCTATCGATCTATGCATACGAATACTCATGGCCCCTCCTGATTCCTCCTACGCAGCACGCGTCTCGGGTAAGACTTCGACGATATGCATGGATGTTTCCCGACAGAGATCCACGGCCGCTGCTTCCCCATTCGTCTGCCCTTCACGGTTGCGCTGAACGAGCAAGACCGGCCTGAGGGGATAGCGGGAATTCACCTTTGACACGATCCCGATGTGACCGTCGTTCAGTCGAACCGATGTCCCGACCGGATAGAGCGAGAGCTGGTCTACTAGCGTTTTAATGAGACGGGGCTGAAAGGCCTGTTTGTACTGGACCAACAACGAGCGCAGAGCCTGATGCGGAGCAACCCGCGCATGATAGGGCCGCGGACTGATCATCGCGTCGAGCACATCGGCCAATCCGATGATTTGCGCAACTTCGGTAATCTCTCCGCCCTTCAGCCGACAGGGATACCCGCTGCCATCCCATCGTTCATGCTCTTGAGCGATCGCGGTCGCCAGCCAGTGAAAAGACTCGCCCATCTCGGCCACCACACGACGCCCTTGCTCGGGATGCGCGTGAATTCCAGACCATTCATCCGCACTCAACGAACCGGGCTTCTCAACAATCCCTTGAGGTACCAGCCACATGCCAAGATCGTGCAGCAACCCGGCCATGGCCAGACGTTCCAATGCCGCAGCGTCATACCTGAGGCCCTGTCCGATCTTCACGCTGAGAATAGCGACATGAATGGCGTTCGAAACCTGATAGGCCTCCGCATCTTTTCTCATCATGCGAAGAAGCAGGTCATCGCTCGTCGCAAGCATCGTGACGAGATCCTCGGCCAATCGGGAACACCGAGCGAACGTCACGTCATTGTTCGTACGAACAGCCTCTCCGATTGCAATCATTTCCTTGTGCGCGAGCCCATACCAGTCGACACAAGCATCCGCCCCTCTAAGTGTCGACACGTTTTCTCCAAATGAATTCTCCGTCTCAGATGGCGGGCTTGGCAGGGCCGACCGTCGACCGGTAGCATCCTCATGAGGGTCTAGGACTTGAGCACGCACTAAATCTGAGAGCCGCATGTCGACATTCCTCGTACGCGTGACAGGCTAGGACGATTTGCCCGATGCCCGCCGACTGTTGGCTACCAGCTTCAACTCCGGCTTTTTCAACTCACGCTCTAACATCGCCCGAATAAAGCCACTGGTCGTATAGCCTTGTGATTTCAAGGCATCCAGCTGTTCCTTCAATTCAAGCGGCAGTTGAATGACAATACGAACAAGATTAGCCATGATGGTTATACTCCTCAGGTCATAGATTCCCAGAGCATGGGATGTGTGCACATGCTATGCCTTGCTAGCATTATGACAATAGTGAGGAAACTCGCGGACTTGTGATGGAACATCCCAGCATTGTGGACAAGAATGGACATAAACAACCATTCGTACACCATCAATGTACGGAATTGGCTAAGACACAATCGGAGTTGCGGTAGAGTGACTGCGTAGGTTGAATTTCTTACTTTTTAGAATTCATGCGTTTGCATCCATACTCGATGCCAGTTGCGCCACTCACAAATCCAGAGGCAATCTAGCGGTATCACTGGCTCCAAAACCATATCGCGCATTCTTCGCACCTGCATATCAGATGTCGAAATCCGGCCTGTCACGATGATCGCCCCATCCCGATCCGTTCTAACCACGTCACTCCCGATAGCGGAATAGGCCTCAACCACATCCGGAACAGGATGTCCGTAAGAATTATGCTGCCCGACCGAGAACACCGCATAGCGAGGTCGAACCAATGCAATCCAGTCACGATTCAACGAACTGCGTGCTCCGTGATGGGGGACTTTGAGCACCGTCACCGGATCTTGGCCCATAGCCGCCAGATGGTGGAGTCCGTCTGTTTCGATATCAGCGGCAAACAAAATGCTCTGATGGCCACAGGTCAACTGCACGACGACGGACTCATTATTGAGGAATGTCCCGCTAAAACTTTTGATGGAGGCCCCTCTATCCTGCCCCCCGACCGGATTAAGCACCGTGAGCCGACAGGACTCTCCCCGGACAACTTCCTCCCCGCGTGTCGCGACATGGGCTTGGACTTTTCGCTCTGCCACAGCCTCGCGCAATTCTTTGAAAAGCGGTTCGGATCGCTCAATGCCCGTATGCCAGAACGCCCCTACTTCAAGATGACGAATCATCCAGGGAAGCCCGCCGACATGATCCTGTTGCGGATGCGTNNGTTTTCCCATCTGGAAATTGAAGCAGCGCACTGTCTCCCTGTCCGACATCAAGAAAAGTGACACGCCAGCGATCACCATCTGCGATCGGAATACCAGACAGGATCCATCCACCCAGCGCCGTCCCGACAAGCACGCTCCCAATGGCCCGGTGATACCGAAGCCGTAGGGCGCCAACTACGAGGGGTACCCCTAGATAAAACGCTGCCATCCCCCAAAGAGGAGGCGCAGACACACGCCAGTCACTTCCTGGAAGCGTCGCACACCAGTGCAGCGCATGCACCATCCACTCCAGTAAACGCTCTTGAATGAACGCAAGCGGGAGGTCTCCGGCAACGTTCACCAGCGTCACAAATGCAGACAGTAGACCGAACGGAACGAGGATCATTCCTGTAAAGGGAACGGCGACTAGATTGGTCACCAGGCCCAGCCATGGCACCTGATTGAAATACCAGGCCACCAGCGGAGTCGTCACCAGCGTCACCGCTGCCCCCAGAACAACCGCCTCTCGAACATGACGCCCCCAGACCTCCCACTTCGTGCAGGCTTGTTCGGCAGGACTGTCCCGGCGAGACGAAGAGGCCACGACCCAGATGATTGCCAGCACGGATAGAAACGACAGTTGAAACGAAATGTCTCCGATCGCACGCGGATCGTGCAGAATAATCACGAACGCCGCTCCAGCCAGGGCATGCAGAAGATGGCGTTCCGAGCCGATCCAAATAGTAGTCAGCCCCATGCATATCATGACCCAAGCCCGCATGGTCGCGAGTTCAGCACCGGCAAGGAGAGCGTAGAACGTCACAACCATCCAGGTGCAAATAATCGCCACACGAGTCGGCGTGACGAATCTCGACATTCCCAAAAACGTCAAGGCGGGCAGAAAGGTGAGCCCTCGACGGATCGCGCTAAACACCACCACCGCGATCAGTCCTAAATGCGATCCCGAGATTGACAGCAGATGGATGGTTCCTGTGGTCATAAACCATTCTTGCAGATCCTCCTCGACATACCCCCGCTCTCCGATCACGATCCCCAAAAAAAGACCGCGGGACGGCTGGGCTAACGAGTGGATCGCTTTCTCTCGAATGGCACCTCGCCAACGATCGATATGGCCCCACCCCCTCCACCACCAGTTCACCTCACTTGCCGACGGAAGCAGATGAACAGCTTCAGGCCCTGTCACGGTCCCCACGGCCTCGATGCCTTGCCGTTCGACATAAGACGCATAATCGAACCCTCTGGGGTTAAGAGATCCCGTCGGAACACGCAAACCCGCTCGAAACACAATTTGATCGCCTGCCCATACGGCATCACCGGGGTCCCGCCACGTCAGCTTAATCCTGCGCGTGAGTGGGACGGCTTCAGAATTTGAGGTGATTTCAACCAACATCGTCAGACGAGATGGCGCATGCTGGACGAGGCCGACAACTCGCCCCGTATACTCCAAACTAGACCCTGACGAGAGGTCATCGCGGGCGTGGCCGGATATCGGCGGCGTCACCCCTGTCCAATAGATCACTCCCAGACAAAGGGCCGCACACCACATGCAACTTTGCGGCTGCTCGATGACTCCAGCTCGTTCAACAGCCGAAAGGATCAATATGAATACAAGTAAAACGAAGAGCAGGGCGACGGGAAAGAATGGAAGGAACGAACCGGCCACAAGCCCGGCGAGAAAGGCGACACAAAGGGATGGCAGCATGAGCCTTCCCTGCAAAGGAACTGCTACTACGTGAGGTGCATACGCACAAGGCGCGCGAGATCTTCGGCCACTTCTTTAATCAATGCATCCCGCTCACCTTCGACCATGATCCGAAGAAGCGGCTCCGTCCCGGAGTAGCGGACCAGGACACGACCGCTCCCGTTCAACCGGCGTTCACTCTCGCGAATCGCCCGGTCAATATCGGGCACTGACTCCAATTTCGGTTTCTGCTTCACCTTAATATTGAGCAGAATTTGCGGAACGGCGGACATCGCCTGAGCCAATTCTGAAAGCGGTTTTCCCGTCCGCTTCATCAATGAAATCATTTGGAGCGCGGAGATCAGACCGTCGCCCGTCGTATTATGGTCCAGGAAGATGAAATGCCCGGATTGCTCGCCGCCGAAGTTGTAGCCTTCAGCGAGCATGCGTTCGAGGAGATAGCGATCACCCACGGGAGTCCGAAGCAACTTGACCCCCGCTTTGGCCATGCAGAGTTCGAGCCCGAAGTTACTCATGACCGTCCCGACCAGAGTTTGCTTGGCGAGGAGCCCATTCTGATGCAGGTCGAGCCCCAGCGCCGCCATCACATGGTCGCCGTCAACGATAGTCCCCTGCTCGCACACAAAGATGGCTCGATCGGCATCCCCATCAAGTGCGATCCCGATGTCCGCCTTATGACGGCGCACGGCTTCCTGCAGTTGTTCAGGATGCACCGCCCCGCATCCGGCATTGATATTCATGCCGTTGGGCTCACACCCGATCACCTCGACTTTCGCGCCAAGCTCTCGTAAGACCTTTGGCGCCAACTTGTAGGCCGCTCCATTGGCGCAGTCTACGACTAACTTGATTCCCTGAAAGTCCAACTCGCGCGGCAAGGAGCGCTTGGCAAATTCAATGTAGCGCCCCTCCGCATCATCGATACGAAACGCCTTTCCGATTAAATCCGCAGTGGGGCGCAGATGACTGATCTCGTTCGACACGATCAAGTCCTCAATGCGGGCTTCCATTTCATCCGGCAACTTAAAGCCATCATTCGAGAAGAACTTAATGCCGTTGTCTTGATACGCATTGTGTGAAGCCGATATCACGACCCCCGCATCTGCACGGAGGCTCCTGGTCAAAAATGCAATGGCCGGCGTCGGCATCGGCCCCACCAACAGCACATCCACGCCCATGGAACAGATACCGGCCGTGAGCGCTGATTCCAGCATATAACCGGAGATGCGCGTGTCCTTCCCGATCACGATTTGATGGCGTCCCGCGCGACGCATAAACAGATGTGCGGCCGCACGCCCGAGTTGCATCGCCATTTCGCTCGTCATGGGTTCCAGATTGGCAACCCCGCGAATCCCATCAGTTCCAAATAGTTTACGCATAATCTTCCTGTTTCGAAGTACGGGATGCCGCATGGACCGCTGCGGCAACCATCACAACATCCTTCATGCTCGCCACATCATGCACGCGAATGATCGAGGCACCACGATCCACCGCCAGCGCGACTGCCGCAGCCGTCCCCCATTCCCGATCTTGCACCGGACGATCAAGAATTTTCCCTAGAAATGCTTTCCGCGAGAGCCCTGCCAACATAGGACAGCCTAATTGGTCGAATGAGGATAAGTGGTTCAACAGTTCCAAGTTGTGTATCAGCAGCTTACCAAAACCGAACCCCGGATCAAGCACGATCTGGCTTTTCACAATCCCGGCGCGCTCCGCAGCGGCGATTCGCTCGAAAAAGAACATCCGCACATCTTCTACTACGCTATCATACCTAGGAGCTTCCTGCATGGTCATCGGCATGCCCTGCATATGCATCATCACAACTCCGGCACCATACTGCGCCACTACGGCTGCCATATCAGGATCAAACCGCATAGCCGTCACGTCGTTGATGATGCAGGCGCCTGCATTGAGCGCTTCCCGGGCCACCCGCGACTTCATCGTATCCACAGAAATCGGCACGGCAGTCCGCTTCACCACCTCATGTAAGACCGGCAGCAAACGATCCATTTCCTCCTGTTCACCGACCGGCGCCGCCCCGGGCCTCGTCGACTCTGCGCCCAGATCGAGAATATCTGCGCCCTGTTCGACGAGTGCCATAGCCCGTTCGACGGCCTGATCAATCGTCACATAGCGCCCCCCGTCAGAAAATGAGTCCGGCGTGACATTCACAATACCCATCAGGAGCGGACAATTCAGGATTGGAATCGGCCGGCCCTTAGCAAGCACGGTATAGTTTTTCACCAAAGCCCCCCGCACATACGCCGGCTCACAATGCTGAGCCTCTGGATAAATACCAGGGGACCAACGCTGAGACGGCGATATAAAATACTAGACCGCGACCCGTCGTCGCGTCTATCGACATCTATAGAGTGACTGATGCCGCGCTTCCGGTGCCCAAACTGGAAGCGCGGCAGAGTTTTGAAGCAGATTAGGCAGGAACGGTCTGAGAGGAAGACTGCAACAGAATCGCATCGATTTCCGGTGCATCGAGTACTTCTTTTTCGAGCAACGCTTCAGCCAAGGCCTTCAAACTGACCATATTCTCGGTCAGAATCCGCTTGGCCCGTTCATAGTTCTCCGTCACAAGACGTCTGATCTCAAGATCAATATCCAGCGCAATTTGATCACTAAAGTCTCGCTTCGTAGCAATCTCACGACCCAGAAAAATCTCTTCTTCCTTCCGTCCGAACGTGAGCGGTCCAAGCTTCTCGCTCATGCCCCACTCACAGACCATCTTTCTCGCCAGATCCGTCGCCCGTTCAATATCGTTTCCAGCCCCGGTCGTGACATGGTTGAGAACCAACTCTTCCGCGACTCGTCCTCCCATCAAGATGGCGAGGTTGTTGTACAGGAAGTCCTTTGAGTAATTGTGCCGGTCATCGGTCGGCAACTGCATCGTGACGCCCAAGGCCCGTCCGCGCGGAATGATAGTAACCTTGTGAACCGGATCCGTGCCGGGCAAGAGCTTCGCCATCAGCGCATGACCGGCCTCATGATAGGCCGTCGTGCGCTTTTCCTCATCCGTCAGCATCATGCTCTTACGCTCGGCACCCATCAGCACCTTGTCTTTGGCCATTTCAAAATCAACGACCTCGACTTCTTTTTTATTCTGACGGGCAGCCCAGAGCGCGGCCTCATTGACAAGATTCTCCAGATCCGCGCCGGAGAAACCGGGCGTCCCACGGGCGATCTTCTCCAATTCCACGTTGGCCGCCACCGGTACTTTCTTCGTATGCACTTTCAGAATCTCAGATCGGCCTCTCAAATCAGGCCGATTCACAACGACCTGCCGATCAAACCGGCCAGGCCGCAAGAGTGCAGGATCCAGCACATCAGGCCGGTTCGTGGCGGCAATCAAAATCACACCTTCCGTCGTATCGAATCCGTCCATTTCAACCAGCAACTGATTGAGCGTCTGTTCCCGTTCATCATGCCCGCCGCCTAAACCGGCGCCGCGCAGCCGTCCCACCGCATCAATTTCATCGATGAAAATAATACAGGGGGCGTGCTTCTTCCCTTGTTCAAACAAGTCTCGCACGCGTGACGCGCCAACCCCCACAAACATTTCAACAAAATCAGAACCGCTGATGCTGAAAAAAGGCACTCCGGCTTCGCCGGCAATCGCCTTGGCAAGCAATGTCTTGCCGGTTCCGGGAGGGCCAACGATCAGGACACCCTTGGGAATCCTTCCACCAAGTTTTTGAAACTTGCGCGGATCTCTCAGAAACTCAATGATCTCAAGAACTTCTTCTTTCGCCTCTTCAATCCCCGCCACATCGGAAAACGTGACCTTCTTCCGGTCTTCCGTCAGCATCCGCGCCCGACTTTTCCCAAAGGACAAGGCTTTATTCCCCCCGACTTGCATCTGCCGCATCAGGAAGAACCACAGTCCGAGGAATAGAATGAAGGGCCCCCAGGTCACCAGGAAGGTGATGTACCAAGGACTCTCTTCCGGTGGCTTGACCTCGATCTGCACATCCTTCTCGCGCAAGACCTTCACCAGGTCCGGATAATCCGGCGAAAAAGTCCGAATCCGCGTCTTGTCTTTCAAGACCGAACTGATGTGGTTCCCCTTGATAATGGCCTTTTCAACGTCGCCCTTTTCAATCTTGGCCATGAAATCGCTAAATATCACATCTTCTTCGGGCGCGTGAGTCGGCACGCTGAACAGATTGAACAGCAAAATCATAAACAAGCCGACGACTACCCAAAAGAGCAGGTTCTTCACCCTGGAATTCATCCAGATCTCCTTCGTGGGAACGTTAAATCAGAGGAAGATACATCACATGACACCACTGAATGTGGGTGATGTTAACACAGGGTCGACAAAAGTGACAATATCAAGTCCAAAGCCTACGCCTCTTCCTCCGCGAGATCCAAGACCGCCAGATAAGGCAAGTTTCGATATTGTTGCTGATAGTCCAGTCCGTACCCGACCACATAATGATTCGGGATCTTGAAGCCCTCGTAATCAACCTGCACCGTGACTTGCCGACGGTCCGGCTTGCTTAACAGCGTGCAGACCTTCAGTGAACGTGGTTTCTTTTTCGCGAATGTCTTCAGCAAGTACTGAACCGTCAACCCCGAATCAACAATATCCTCGACCAACAACACATCCTTGCCCTTAATCGGTTCCGTAAGATCGGTGACAAGCTTCACCTTCCCCGAAGTCTTGGTCTTGCCACCGTAGCTGGATACCACGATAAAGTCGATGTGGATCGGAATCCGGATGGCGCGAGCCAGGTCCGCGTAAAAGGCATACGCTCCCTTGAGCACCCCCACAAGTACCAAATCTTTGCCCGCGTAGTCAGCGCTGATCTGCTTACCCAATTCCCGGATACGGGTTCGCATCTGTTCCTGTGTCACAATCGGCCGGCCAAACACTCGCTCCATGCTAATGCGCTCCCTCCGTAACTGATACCTCGTCAATACTGATCACTAAACATCGGCGCGTGCAGTCACTCACTTGAAACCGCTCATCTTGCCGAAATCCCAACACACCCACAATTCCTTGGGGAGAATCCAGGATCGGAATTCGCCCCCGCCGCGACACAGGGATCTTGAGATCCACAAAGTAGTCCTGCATTTTTTTCGATCGTCCCTTCATGCCCGATGGAACAAATCGATCCCCTGCCCTCCATGGTCGAATATGCAACGGATACGACAGCAGATCCGCGTCGACGATCATCACCCATCTCTGGGAAGCAGACAGGTGATGGGCCGCTTCACGAGTCCCTTCTTGTACTCGAATTCGTTGTCTCGTGCCAGCCCATTCGACGACGGAAGGGATCTGCAGCGAGTGGCTCTTGACGACCACCTCAGCCTCCTGCGGGGAAGCCCCGGCTTTAGCCGGCTGCAGGAGCAGTGCATGCTGAGTCACCCGAACGTGCACTCCGCCGGCGCAATGCCGTGCCTCTCCTCGCTTTGACAAGAGCAGCCGGCGCACGGCCTCAACCGTCGCGAGGCTGGGAGCCCGCCGAATCGGATGCATTCGGCGAAATACCTCGCGCAAAAGCCTCCGTTGCAAGGCCAGCGGTTCCATCTGAAGACGAAGCCGGTCAATGGAATACCCCCCGGTACCATCCGGCCGAACCAATGAGGCGCACAGACTGACCGTCTGATCCTCCAGATACCGATCGTCCTCGCGACATAAGTCACCCATTCGGCACAGCGCATCGACGGCGGCCGGTGCGATCTGGCTCAGCACTGGAACCAGCTGATGACGAATGCGGTTCCGCGCATAGATCGGCTTCGCGTTGCTGGAATCCTGTCGATACGCCTGCCCCGTCGTGTCAAGAAAATCCAGCACCTCCCGACGCCTGACCGCATACAGCGGGCGAATAATCATTCCGTCGCGTTGAACCGGCATACCAGCCAGGCCCGTAATTCCGGCTCCACGCAACATCCAGAGTAAGATTGTTTCCGCCTGATCATCCGCCGTGTGCCCGACGACAATGCGATCGGCACCGACGTCTTGGGCCAGCCTAGCCATGGCGCGATAGCGCACATCGCGCGCCTGGGCCTGAAGGGAAACCCGCTGCGGACGAGTCCGGGCATCCAGCGGCACACAGCGAAGCGGCACCTGGAGCGCTTCACACAACGACATCACAAACGCCTGATCCTCATCGGACTCGAATCCACGAAGGCCGTAATTAAAATGGACCGCCGTCAGCCGCAATCGCCAACGAGGAACCAGGCGATGGAGAAGAGTCAAAAGCGCCACGGAGTCAGGCCCCCCGGACACGGCGACGAGCAGGTGGTGCCCCGGCTCAAACAACCCGCCCGCCCGCACCGTCTTGACGACCCGGTGGAGCAACGGGGGCCAGGCCCTCCGCGACACGCGTTCTTCGACCATTGCCATACCCGCCATCACCCTGCCGGCAGTGCACTGCGATGTTCTTGTAAAATCGCTTTGGCCCGCTCCACATCGACCGCGATCTGACGGCTCAGATCGGCTCCGCTGGGAAACTTCGTGTCGCCACGCAGCCGCTGCAGGAACTGCACTTCAATAGACTCTCCGTACAGATCCTGTTGCTCATTCAGCAAATGGACTTCCATCAGCCGCTCGCCGGCATCAAACGTCGGCCGCGAGCCAATATACGCAACGGAATCGAACTGCTGCTGATTCCAAATGGTCACCGTCGCATACACGCCATTCGGCGGGATCACCCGCTCAGCCGGCAACCGCAGATTGGCCGTCGGCCAGCCCAACTCCTGCCCCCGCTGAACGCCCGGCATGACGACTCCCCTCATCACATACTGCCGTCCCAGCAACCGGGCCGCGAGATCGACCTGTCCCTCTTGCACCAATTTGCGCACACGCGTGGAGCTGACGATGCCGCCGTCGGCAATGACCGGCGAGACGGGATTCACGGTAAATCCGAATCGCTTTCCCATTACCGTCAACGAGGCGACATTGCCCGTACGCCCCTTGCCGAAGACAAAATGCTGCCCGACAAAAATCTGCCGCAGGTGCAACCCGCGATACAAGACCATTTCCGTGAATGTTTCCGGCGAGAGACTCGCGAACGCCTGATCGAACTCGAGCACAATGACTTCATCGATCCCCGCGTCCTCGAAACGCTGTAACTTTTCTTCGGAGCTCGTCAGAAACTTCAAGTCGACATGAGGAGCAAGAATCTTGACCGGATGGGGATCGAACGTCAGCACAAGCGCCGTGCCCTCCATCCGACGCGCGGTCTCCACGACCGTCCGCAGCAGCGAGCGATGGCCGAGGTGATGCCCATCAAAATTGCCGACCGTAGCCACCGGGTAGGACCGCTCTTCGCCGCCTGAGTATCCGCGCGTAACCTTCATGCAG
>CXWL01025764.1_pt1 | contig 40592 bp, 34 predicted proteins | sample 590931 | NCBI WGS metagenome assembly CXWL01 (sample SAMEA3498368, study PRJEB10139) | groundwater metagenome | biome: water well; material: biofilm material | place: Germany | collected 2015-04-27 | reverse complement strand
CTTTCGTGCTAACCAAAGGGGCGAGGCCCAGGCAGCCAGATCAGGGAGACAAAAATGTGCGGGATTTGCGACGCGGAAGCACTTGGCGGCGTTCAGAAAACTGGCTTTCAGCGGCGCGATTTTATGCGCGCTTTTGCGGGCGGCGCCGCGGCCATGGCGCTGCCGGCTTGCGCCAATTCGACCAATCCCGAGACCGGGCGCGAGCAGCTCATCCTGATCGATGAATCGCAATTGCAGCAGGCAGCGCTCCAGGCCTGGGCGCAGCAGGTGCAGCAGACCCCCACCTGGAACAACCGCGCCGCCCAGCAGCGGCTTGAGCGCGTGGGCACCCGCATCGTCAACGCCGCGGGCCGCGGCGGCCAGCCGTGGGAATTCCGCCTATTCGACACTCCCGACAAAAACGCCTTCGTTCTCCCCGGCAACAAGGTCGGCTTCTATCGCGGCCTCTACGAAATGTGTCAGGTCGAGGATTGGATGGCGGTGGTGCTCGGGCACGAGACCGGCCACGTCATCGGCCGCCACGCCGCCGAGCGCTACTCGCGCGAAATGGTGACGCAAACTGCGCTGCAAGTAGCCGGCGCGCAGATCAACAGCCGCATCGCCACGGCTGCACTTGGCATGGGCGCACAAGTAGGACTGAGCCTGCCGTTCTCGCGCGAGCAGGAAAGCGAAGCCGATATCCTAGGCATCAATTACGCGCACGCCGCCCAGTTCGATGTGCGCCAGGCTATCCCGTTCTGGACCGCGATGTCCTCCGGCGGCGGCTCGCGCCCGCCAGAATTTATGTCGACGCACCCTGACCCGGCGAACCGGGTGGAGCGGATACGGGCGTATATCGCGCAACAGGGTTGGTATCCGGCGTAGGGGCGGCGTTTCGGGTTGGTGGTAAACAAAATGATATGCCGTTCCGTGTTCGCGCTGCTGATCTGGTGCTTCGTTTTGGCGCCCGAGGTCTGGGCTCAGGATCGGCTGCGCGAACTNNAGACGCCGGAGGCGCGGGCGGAGCAGATGGGCGGTTTGCAACCGCGGTTTGGGCGCGTCAATTGCCCGGCGACCGCTGAGGCGCTCGCCAACTATCTGAGGACCGGAGAAGTCCGTCCAGCGCGTGGCGGGTCGGGCGGAGGCGCTTTCATCGATTGCCCGGACGACATGCGTGAGGCCTCCCTTGCCTCAATCATGTCTCTCGTACGCAGTGGCGGCCACGGCACACAGGTTGTTATCGGCGCATCTGGACCGGGAGATCGCCAGCACTATGCGGTGCTCGTGAACATCGACGGTGCGGTCTATTATGCAGACGCGTACACGCGCCCTCCGGTGTTCACGACCGAAGTGGAAGGTTATCTCTCGTGGGCGAACCGCTTCGAATACACATCGGACTTCCGACTCCGCTGGGTGCCCGAAGGAGAGACACCGTCTTGTCCAGGCGCGGGAGGCGGCGGATCAGCGCCAAGAACAATGAATTGCTCCGATCCGGATGGCTGCTTGCCCGGCGGCGAACGCACCGCCTCGCTTGCACCCGCGGTTGCACTCTGTACCGGCGGCTGCCCCGAGCGCCTTCCGCCCGCGACCGGGAGAAGCCACGGCGATCCTCACATCGTCACGCTCGACGGCTACCAATACAGCTTCCAAACCGTCGGCGAATACATACTCACCCGTAGCAGAGGTGGATTTGAGATCCAGACACGCCAGCAACGATTGTCGGGCCGCGACCTGACGCTTAACACCGCTGTCGCTTTCCGCGATGGAGATCGGCGGATAGCCATCTACGCGCGGGAGTTTCCGGGCGTCCCCGTGGATGAGAGCCCTGTCTATGTCGACGGCGCTCCCTTCACCGTCTCCGCCGAGCCGCAGATAGTTCAGCGAGCGACGATACAGGGGACCGGCCCAGGTAGGTACGAACTTGTCTTTCCCATGGGACTGCGAGTTGAGGTCACGCACAGCGTGTTGAGCGACTTCGCTTTCTTGAATGTGGCGTTCACGAGTTCGGACACTTTCCCTAGCTACTTCGAGGGTCTGCTCGGCGACCGTGACGGGTCGCAAGACAATGATCTGCGTAGCCGCGACGGCCGCGTCGTTCCTGCCGATCGCTCGACCTACCGGGACTTGGCTCGCCAAGTCAGCCGACGTCTTAACACGCCCATCCCGATCGATGCGCTGACCACTCAATTCTATGACGCCTTGTACCGGCGTTTCGGCGACAGTTGGCGTGTCACGCCTGAAGAGACGTTGTTCGACTACGGTCCTGGCGAGAGCACATCAACGTACACGGATAGGGGTTTTCCCTCGACCTACCTCAACATCACACGTTTTCTCCCTCGCGACATTCAGGCTGCGGAACGGGCGTGCCGTGAGATGAGCGTGCCTGAGGACATGTTCCAGGGCTGCGTCTTTGACGTGGCGGCGACGGGTGAACGCGGCTTCGCTGCAGCCGCTGTCAACCTCATTCAAGATAGGATTGAAGACGAGGCACAACGCAGACTGCGCGAGCAATTGCCGCGCCGCTGGCCTTTCTAGTTCATCGACGCGGCGGTCTTTTGGCGCATGCGCCGCCGCAATCTCTGACATTCAATGTCTGCCTCCTGAGGGTACCCCGGCCATCCGACTGATTTAAGCCGTCGCCGGTGCGAGGAACGCGCCGCCAGACAAACCCCGAGAGCATATATAGAACGTACGCCGGCGCGTTAAGGTGACGTGAAGCGAATATTGATTCCTTCGCAAGACTTCGAGGCGTGGATTGGGAGGTCAGGTGCTTCGTAGAAAACTCTCGCGAACTCCTGAGTGTTGGCAGGGGCGCGCGCGTTGCTCAGACCGGTCGTTATTGCGACAGGCTCGGTGCGGCGGCTTCTCAGCCGCCTTGCTTCCCCCCATCCCCGGCGCTAGGTATCGCTCCCCGGCTTTGCCGGGCCTGATGTGCCGCCTTAGCTCAGTTGGTNNTAGAGCATCGGCTTGTGGAGCCGGGTGTCGTTGGTTCGAGCCCAACAGGCGGTACCATTTTACCCGGCGCGACGCCCCGCCGCCGCTAAAACGCCACACCGAACAGCGCCCTCGACAGTGATCGAGGCAGCCGCGTTGACAATCCGTGCGGCGCGGTCCTCTGTGACAGCAGGGAAAATCGAGGGACAGGATGTCCGCAACGCTTGCGGAACCCACAGGCACGATTTCGGCCGCTTTGGCCCAGGCCTCGCGCTTGCTGAGGTCCGATCCGGCTTTGGCTGAGGAGCAAGCCCTCGAAATCCTCAAAGTCGCGCCCGACCACGCCAAAGCCGCGCTCACCCTGGGGCTCGCCCGCGCGCGTCTGGGCCGCCACCAAGATGCGGTCGAAGCGCTACGGGCGGCGACCCAAAGCGACCCCGCATCGAGTGAGGCGTGGCGTGCGCTTGGCGATCAATTGACGCTGCTGGAAGATACGCCCGGCGCAGATAGCGCCTACGCGCAAGCGATCCGCGCCTCCGTCAACGATCCGAAACTGATGGAGGCCGCACTCGCACTGTGTGACGGCAAGCTCGCGATCGCAGAGCGCGTGCTGCGGGCGCGTCTCTACGCGAAGCCGACCGACGTCGCCGCTATCCGCATGCTCGCCGAAGTCGGCGCGCGTCTGGGGCGCTACGAGGATTCCGAAAAACTGCTGCGGCGCGCGCTCGAATTAGCGCCAAGCTTCACCGCCGCGCGCCACAATTACGCGATCGTGCTGCATCGCCAGAGCAAGGCGGCGGAGGCGCTGGAGCAGATCGATCTTCTACTTGCGAACGATCCCGAAAACCCCGCGTATCGCTTTCTCAAAGCGGCGGCGCTGACGCGCATCGGCGAGTACGAGGCCGCGATCGCGCTTTATTCGCATTTGCTGGACGCATATCCCAACAACGCGCGCGCTTGGCTCAGCCTCGGCCACGCAACCAAGACCGCGGGGCGCCAGGGCGAAGGGGTCGCCGCCTATCTCAAGAGCATCGCGTTGGCGCCGAATTTTGGCGAAGCGTATTGGAGCCTCGCCAATCTGAAAACCTACCGCTTCAGCGAGGCGGACCGATCAGCCATGCGGGACCAGTTGAAGCGCACGGATCTTTCGGCGGAGGATCGCTTCCACTTCCATTTTGCCTTGGGCAAATTGCATGAAGATCGCGGTGAATACGCCCCCTCGTTCGAGCACTATTCCGAAGGTGCGCGACTGCGCCGCCAAGGGATCGCCTACGATTCCGGCGAAACCACCGCTTTCACCGATGCCTTAATCGAACAATTCTCGCCCACGTTCATGGCTGAGCGGAGAAGCCTTGGCGCGACCGCGCCCGATCCAATCTTCATCGTCGGCCTGCCGCGCGCGGGCTCGACCTTGATCGAGCAAATGCTCGCGAGCCACTCCGCCATTGAAGGCACGATGGAATTGCCGGACATTATCACGCTGGCAAAAGGGCTTGGCGGGGGCAGATTACGCGGCGGTTCATACCCGAAGGCGCTCGGCGAATTAAACGGGGAACAATTTCGCAAACTCGGAGAAGCCTACATTTCGCGCACGCGGGTGCAGCGGAAAACTGCCAAGCCGTACTTCATCGACAAGATGCCAAACAATTTTCAGCACGCCGGATTCATCCAACTGGTCCTGCCAAATGCGAAGATTATCGACGCGCGCCGCCACCCGATGGCGTCTTGTTTCTCGGCTTTCAAACAGCATTTCGCCTTCGGCCAACGCTTCAGCTACGATCTCGAGGACCTTGGCAAATACTACCGCGACTACGTCCGGTTGATGGCCCATTTCGACGGAGCGATGCCGGGCGCCGTGCACCGCGTCCATTATGAAGACATGATCAGCGACCCGGAAGCGGAGGTCGCCCGCCTCCTCGCTTTCCTTGGCCTGCCCTTCGAGCCCGCTTGCCTTGAGTTTCACGCCAACGACCGCGCGGTGCGTACGGCGAGTTCCGAGCAAGTGCGCCAGCCGCTGTACAGCAACGCGCGCGAACACTGGCGAAATTACGAAGCCTGGCTTGGGCCCCTACGGGCAGCTTTGGGCGCCGCGCTTGACAATTACCAACCAAGATTGCCGTATTGAAGATTAGGGGAGAAGGACGATGCGTAAGACTTTGAATATGCGGACCTGGAACGTCGCTCTGTTGGCGACGACCATATTGTCGGGCGCGGTGAGCCCAGCCCTCGCGCAGGATGACAACGGCCCGGCGCTGGACGAGATCGTGATCACCGCCCAGAAGCGCGAGGAAAATCTCCAAGATGTTCCTGTGAGCGTCCAAGCGATCGGCGAAGAGCGCCTGCAGCAATTGGGCATCACCGACTTCGCCGGCTATGCCGAGCATCTACCGACGCTTTCCTACTCGCCATCCTACGGCCCAGGCTACAATCGCCCATTCATGCGCGGCGTCGCCAGCGGCGAGAACGGCAACCATTCTGGCTCGATGCCGAGCGTCGGCACCTATCTGGACGAACAGCCGATCACGACCATCACCGGCAACCTGGATATGCACCTCTATGACGTGTCGCGGGTCGAGGTGCTGGCGGGGCCGCAAGGCACGCTCTATGGCGCCAGTTCGCAGGCAGGAACCGTGCGGATTATCACCAACCGGCCAGATTCTTCTGCGTTCAGCGCCAGCTACGATCTTGAAGTCAACACGGTCAACGATGGCGATTGGGGCCAGTCCGCTTCCGGTTACGTCAACGTGCCGATCGGTGATCGCGCTGCGGTGCGTGCTGTCGGTTGGGCTGAGCACGCCGGCGGCTATATCGACAATGTTGCCGGCTCGCGCACCTATCCCACCTGCTACACCAACCTAGCCAGCGTGTTTGAGTGCGCCCCCGTTGGCGTAACCGACACTAATGCCGACGTCGTCGAAGACGATTACAACTCGGTCGATACCTACGGCGCACGGGTCGCGCTCGGTATCGATCTCAACGAAGACTGGACGGTGACGCCACAAATCATGGGCCAGCACCAGGAATCGAATGGCGTTTTCGCCGAGCAGCAAACCATCGGCCCGCGCCAAGTGACGCACTTCTTCCCAGAATGGAATGAAGACAGCTGGGTGCAGGCCGCACTCACTGTCGAGGGCCGGATCAGCAATTTCGATGTCGTTTTCGCCGCCTCCAACCTCAGCCGCGATGTCGATTCCAACCAGGATTATTCGGATTACGGCTTCTTCTATGACTCGCTCCTTGGCTACGGCTGCTATTTCGTTGACAACACCACGCCCGGGTCTTGCGACGGCGTCGCCGGCCTGCCCGGCGATCCGATCAACCCGGCCCAACAGGTCGAAGGACGCGACCATTACGATCGTGAGACCTACGAGCTGCGCCTGACGTCACCAGCAGACAGCCCGCTCCGTTTCATTGTCGGCGCCTTCTACCAGACCTCCGATCATCGCATCCATCAGCGCTATTATTTCTCGGAGGATTTCCGCGATTCATATGAAGTACCTGGCCATCCGGACACAATCTGGCTGACCGAGCAATTACGCACTGACGAGGAGAAGGCGCTATTCGGGGAAGTGTCGTACGACCTGACCGAAAGTCTGACAGCTACACTGGGCATCCGATCCTATGAAACCGAAAATTCGCTGCGCGGGTTCTTCGGCTACGGCGCCGGCTTCGGCAGCACAGGGGAAGCGCAGTGCGTATTGGTCGTTCCCCAACCAGCGCCGTTGGCCAACGAGCCGTGCACTAACCTCAACAAGTCCACCAGCGAGAGCGGCGAATTGTACCGCGCCAATCTCGAATGGCGGGTCGATGAAGACCGCATGCTCTACGCCACCTATTCAGAAGGCTTCCGTCCGGGCGGCATCAATCGGCGCGGCACGCTCCCGCCGTATGAGGCCGACTTCCTCACCAATTACGAATTCGGCTGGAAAACCGAGTGGGCGAATGGCCGCCTGCGCTGGAACGGCGCGGTCTTCTTCGAAACCTGGGAGGATTTCCAGTTCGCTTATCTTGGCTTGAACGGCCTCACCCAAATCCAAAACGCAGGCGATGCCGAAATCCGCGGCCTTGAGACCGACCTCACTTGGGCCGCAACCGATGGGCTCACCCTAAACGCGGCGGGAACTTGGCTCGACACGGAACTCACCAGCGCCGCGATCCCTGACACCGTGGTGGGAACACAATTGCCTGTGTCACCGGATCTGAAACTCGATTTCGGCGCGCGCTATGAATTCCCGTTTCGCAACTGGACCGCATTCCTGCAAGGAAACACGTCCTACGTGGGTGAGCGCAGCATCGACGTCCGCCAAACCGAGCACGCCCTGATCGGATCGCTGGATTCTTATTGGCTGGCCGACGCCTCGCTCGGCTTGCAGGGGGATAATTACCGCGTCTCACTGTTCGTCGATAACCTGTTCGACGACGACGGCCAGACCGGCCGATACGCAGAGTGCGCGATCACCACGTGCTTTGGTGAACAATACAACGTGATTGTTCGCCCGCGCACAATTGGCGTTCGTTTCGGTTCGGAGTTCTGACACAAGAGCCCGGGCGGCGGGTCGTTGCATCCGCCGCCCGGCTCAGCTCTTGCTTCGCCCCTTGGCGCCGCTTTTTTCCACGAATTCGCGCAACATTTGCGAGGGGCGGAAGGTGACTACGCGGCGCGGCGTGATCGGCACCTCTTTGCCGGTCTTTGGATTGCGGCCGATGCGTTGGCGCTTGGCGCGCACGTTAAAGTTGCCGAAGCGTGACAGCTTCACGGTCTCGCCTTCGACCAATTCGTCCTGAATCAGTTCGAGCATCCGCGTCAGCAGGCGGTTTGCGTCAGGCCGCTGCAACGAGGTGCGACGCGCCAGCGCCTCCACCAGGTCCGCACGGGTTATAGTCTTGCCGGTCACCGGAGCCCCCTCCGTGTCTCGCGGGATTTTTCCCGCGCTTGAGGAAAAGCTAGGCGTCTCTGTGGCTTAGGTCAAATATTTCGACGCGTTCACAATCGGACTAGCGCGGCCCCCCAGGTCAAGCCGCCGCCGAGCGCCTCCATCAGCACAAAATCGCCCTGTTTCGCTCGCCCGTCGCGGACGGCGACGTCCAGCGCCAACGGCACGGAGGCAGCGGAAGTATTCCCATGCAGCGCCACGGTTGAAATGACCTTTTCCGGATCGATGCCAAGTTTTCGGGCCACACCGTCCAGAATGCGCTGATTGGCTTGATGGGGAACGAACCAGTCTACCTCAGAAATGTCGATCCCCGCGCGAGCGCAGGCTTCCAGCATGGCGCCGGAAATGTGCTCCACCGCGTGGCGGAACACGGCGTTGCCCACCATGCGCAGCTTGCCCACGCTTTGGGTCTGGGAGGGGCCGCCATCGACATAGAGCAGATCGTGCAATTTTCCGTCGGTGCGAACGAAGGTCGAAAGCACGCCACGCGCGCCGGCCTCGGCTTGCGTTCGCGCCTCCAGCACGATGGCGCCGGCGCCGTCGCCAAACAGCACGCAGGTGGAGCGATCCCCCCAATCGAGCAGCCGCGAGAAGGTCTCCGCACCGATCACCAGCGCGCGCGTAGCCTGGCCGCGGGCGAGAAAATTGTCCGCGGTGGCCAACGCGAAAATAAAGCCGGAGCACACCGCTTGCACATCGAATGCGGCGCCCTTGGTGACGCCAAGCGCTGCCTGCACGCGCGCGGCTGTGGCCGGAAAAGTAAGATCGGGCGTCGCTGTCGCCAGCACAATGAGGTCGATGTCGGCGGCCGCGCACTTCGCGCTCGCAAGCGCCTTTACCGCTGCCTGGATGGCGAGGTCGGAGGTGAGTTCGCCGTCGGCTGCGATGTGTCGCTGGCGGATGCCGGTGCGGGCGACGATCCATTCGTCGCTGGTGTCGACCTTGCGCGACAATTCCGCGTTCGTAAGCACGCGTTCGGGCAAGTGGGAACCGACGCCGCAAATGACGCTGCGCAATTCCATCAAGCTTGCGCCCGCGCCGCAGCCTCAGCTTGGGCCAAGCGTTGCAGGTTGCGTGCGATCTCCTCACGATAATGGCTGCTCGCGAGCTTTGCCGCCACTTCAATGGCGGAAGCAAAGCCAGGGCCATTGGCGCCGCCATGGCTCTTCACCACGAGGCCGTTCAAACCGAGGAAAACCGCCCCATTGAAGCTTCCAGGGTCCATCCGTTTGCGCAATTTCGCCAACGCCGGGTAAGCGATCGCCGCGCCCAGTTTGGCGAGCGGAGAGCTGGTCAGCGCCTCGCGCAACAATTGGCCGATCAATCTGGCCGTGCCCTCACCGGTTTTCAGCGCGATATTGCCGGTGAAGCCGTCGGTGACCACGACATCGACAGTGCCCTTTGAAATATCGTCGCCTTCGACGAAACCGCGGAAATCGAGCTCAACGCCCGCATCCCGAATGAGGCCGGCGGCCGCGCGTATCTCCTCGTGACCCTTCTGATCTTCCGCGCCTACATTCAAGAGCGCCACACTCGGCTTCTCCTTGCCCGAGACAGCGCGCTGAAACGCTTCGCCCATGATCGCGAATTCAACCAATTGTTCGCCGTCGGCCTGAACATTGGCGCCGGCGTCAAGCATCACGACAAAGCCGCCATTCGCCGCTGGCCAGCGCGCAGCGAGCGCAGGCCTGTGCACGCCCTCCATGGTGCGCAGTCGGAACATGGCGATGGCCATGTAGGCGCCAGTATTGCCCGCAGACACAACAGCCTGAGCCTGCCCGTTCTCAACCGCGGCCACGGCATTCCAGAGACTGGAGCCCTTGCCCTGGCGCAGCGCCTGGGCCGGCTTCACCTCCATGCCGATGGATTTTTCCGCGGCGACAACAGAGGAAGCCGCCTTCGCGCGCGGGAAACGCTCCAAGATCGCCGTGAGCCTGGCGGCGTCGCCATGGATTTGAAAATGCGCTTCAGGACGAACGCGCGCCGCAATCTCGACGCCCTCGACCACGATATCGGGCGCAGCATCCCCACCCATCCCATCGATGGAAAGTACGAGGCTCTCAGCCATTTCGCAGTGTCCTGATCGCCCCTGGGGCCGCACGCCGAGCCGCACTCTGGGCTGCGCGCGGTAGGGGACCATAATACCCGCATTCGCGATTGCCAAACCGCAAGGTCATTCGGGCGGCGCCGGCCAAGCGTCCGCCTCGAACAGGGCGTGGACGGGCCGCCCCTCGATGCCCGCAGCCGCCCTTTCGACGTAGCCGGCCAGCGCCGAGGCTGAGTCCCGAGCGCCGGCCAAGGCATTGCGAGTCAGGGCCGCCTCAAGTGCGGCCTGCCCGTCCTGCAGGGCCAAATCGTAGGCGTTGAGGCGGCCATAGAACGCCGCGGCCATCTTATGCATTCGCTTCGGGACAGAGAGGTCGCCCACGCCAGCTTCCCGCAGCCCCGCGTCGAGGTGCCGAAATAACTTGTCTGTGAATAATTGGGAGAGGCGCGTTCGGGCCGGGTCCTGACGCAACCGGCGCAGAGCCAGCACCGCGTGCAGGGCCATCAGCTCAAATCGCCCGTCAAGCGTATCCGCGATCCGGCCAGGGCCATAAAACTCAGCCCGGCGGCTCGCTTCCGCCACGCAGGCCAAGAGCCTATCCGCGTCGATGGCGGCCTGGCTAGACCTGAACGGCCATAATCGCACTCTGCCTTCCCCCCTTGCTCGCGCCGACGGACCGATTTACCCGTGTGACCCCAGATTTGAGGCGAGGCGAGCGATGAAATACGGTTTCCTGCGTCTGTCAGCCGCTGCGGTCGCCCTGGCGGCAGGCGCGGCGTGCGCGCCGATCCAGACCTACAACGGCTTCCGCGCCGACTACAACAACGCGGAGATCCCAGCACCGGAGGTCGGCGTCGATACGCGCGACAGCGTCCGCCAGCGCTTCGGCAGCCCCTCGACCACCGCCGTCTTCGACCAGACCGCCTGGTATTATGTGAGCGCCGTGCAGGAGCGCGTGGCGTTCTACTCGCCGCGCATCACGCAGCGCAGAGTGATGGTCGTTCGCTTCGAGAACGACACCGTCGCGGCGGTTGATAATTTTGGTCTCGAACGCGGACGCATCGTCTCCTACAATTCCGAAGAAACGCCGACGCGGGGGCGCGAGCTTGGCGTGCTCGAGCAATTGCTCGGCAATGTCGGACGCACGCCTCCGATCCGCCCGGAATCGGAAGATCCGCGCGACCGGCGCTGAGGGTAAGCTTGGAGCATTGGGTGGGCGCGCGCCAACGCCGCGTTTCGAAGCGTAGAACGCGCCCTAGACGAAACGAGGAAGGCACAAAAACGCCCCGGCCGCAGGACCGGGGCGTTTGCTTGTAGCTTGTAAACCCTACCAGCGCGCCAGCATCGCAAGCAGCAACAGCGCCACGATGTTGGTGATTTTGATCATCGGATTCACCGCGGGACCTGCCGTGTCCTTGTAGGGATCGCCGACAGTGTCGCCGGTGACGGCGGCCTTGTGCGCGTCGGACCCTTTGCCGCCGTGATGACCTTCCTCGATCAGCTTCTTGGCGTTGTCCCAGGCGCCCCCGCCGGAGGTCATGGAAATGGCCACGAACAACCCGGTGACGATGACACCCACCAGCAGCGCGCCGAGCGCGGCCAACGCCTGCGAGGCCCCAGCGATCGCCCAAGTGACGAAGAACAACGCGATCGGCGCCAGCACCGGCAGCATGGACGGCACAATCATTTCGCGGATCGCGGCTTGCGTCAGGATATCGACCGCCTTGCCGTAATCGGGCTTGGCTGTGCGTTCCATGATGCCGGGGATTTCGCGGAATTGCCGGCGTACTTCCTCGACCACCGCCTGCGCCGCGCGCCCGACCGCGGTCATCGACCAACCGCCGAACAAATAGGGCAACAGCCCGCCGATAAAGAGGCCTACGATCACCCAAGGATTGCTGAGCGCGAAATCAGGCGTCAGGCCTTCGAAGAACGGGAACTCGGCAGGATGAGCGGCGTAATGCTTCAGGTCTTCGAAATAGGCCGCAAACAGCACCAGCGCGCCCAAGCCCGCCGAGCCGATCGCATAGCCTTTGGTGACCGCCTTGGTGGTGTTGCCGACAGCGTCCAGCGCATCGGTGGTGACGCGCACTTCCTTCGGCAGCCCCGCCATTTCAGCGATGCCGCCTGCATTGTCCGTCACCGGGCCGAACGCGTCGAGCGCGACGATAATGCCCGCAACCGACAACATGGTGGTGACCGCGATAGCGATGCCGAACAAACCCGCGAGCGCGTTGCAGGCGATGATGCCGGCAACGATCGTGAGCGCCGGCAAAGCGGTGGATTCCATGCTGACGGCGAGGCCCTGGATCACGTTGGTGCCGTGGCCGGAGACAGACGCTTGCGCCACGCTCTTGACCGGGCGGAAGCCTGTGCCGGTGTAGTATTCGGTGATCCACACAATCGCGCCGGTCACCGCCAGACCGACGAGACCGCACACAAAGAGATTGCTTCCGGTGATCTCCAGATTGCCAATTGTCGCGACGCTGCCCCAGCCAATGGTGGCCATGATCGCCAACGCTGTGCCGCCAGCCGAGAGAATTCCAGCCGCCACCAGACCTTTGTACAACGCGCCCATGATGTTGTTAGACGCGCCAAGCCGCACAAAATAAGTGCCGATAATCGAAGCGATGATGGCGACGCCGCCAATCGCCAAAGGCAACAGCATGATGCCCGACACCATCGTCGAGTCGCGGAAAAGGATCGAGCCGAGCACCATGGTGGCGACCGTGCTCACCGCATAGGTTTCGAACAAATCCGCGNNGCCGCCATGCCGGCGCAATCGCCGACATTGTCGCCGACATTGTCGGCGATGGTGGCGGGGTTGCGCGGATCGTCTTCAGGAATGCCAGCTTCCACCTTGCCGACCATGTCGCCGCCGACGTCAGCGCCCTTGGTGAAAATGCCGCCGCCCAAACGCGCGAAGATCGAAATCAAGGATGCGCCGAAGCCGAGGGCTACGAGACTATCGACCACCACCCGATCGGTGGAGGGGATGCCCATCCATTGCGTCAGCACGAGATAATAGAACGCAACGCCAAACAGCGCGCCACCCGCCACCAGCATGCCGGTCACGGAACCCGCCTTGAACGCCATCTTGAGCCCTTCGGCCAAGCTGGAGCGCGAGGCTTCGGCGGTGCGGACGTTGGCCTGCACCGAGACATTCATGCCGACGAAGCCTGCAAGACCAGAAAGCACGGCGCCGATCACGAACCCGACAGGGATCTGCCACACCGGCCAGAACACGACGCCGAGCACGACGAGAACGCCAACGCCCACCATTCCAATGGTGGAATATTGGCGATTCAGGTAAGCGCGCGCGCCTTCCTGGATCGCCGCGGCGATTTCCTGCATGCGCTCGTTGCCGGGGCTTGCCTTGGTGATGACTTGGGTTTCAAGCCAGCCATAAAGCGCAGCGATCAAGCCGCTGGCTACGACCAGCCAAAGGATCAAATCTTGGTTCATCTTACCTGTCCTGGAGGCGGGATACCGCGCCGGTTGGGGAATGGGTTGGCCGCTGCCCACGACGTTCAGTCAGCAGGCGCGCTTCCCCCGAGGTGGCCGCTTACTGCCAAAAGCCGGGCAAAGACGCAATGGATTCCGGCCTTGGACGCCACACCGCTTTCAGCGGAGTCTCAATTCAAACGCCCCCGCCGCGGCTGGAATAGGAGGCGACCACCGAAATTGGCCCTACCGCGCGCTCCCCGAGCGCCGACACCGCGGCCGCCCGGTACACTTCGAGGGCTCGGGCTTGGTTGAGAACGTTGGTGTCCGCGGCGTCCGCAAGGTCAACGGAGTGGCTCGCCCGGACCAATGCGTCGCGTAGGAAATGCGCCTTTTCGCGCGTGGCCCAGAGGTCGACATTGTTGGTGATCTCAATTCGAAGCGAGACGAACAAATAATTCGTCAGCACCCCGTCACGCACCACCGGCACAGCCAAATAGGGCGCATCCATACTGCGCGCGCTGGCGGCGGCCGCTTCGCCCTCTGCACCTTCCTTGGGCGCGGGCCCAGAAGCGCTCGCGCCCGAATTGGCCAGTCCAGCCAGCAAAGTTGACGCAATAAGCGCCATCGCGATCGCACGCTTCATCGCCGATGCTCCTTTGCCGGGAGGGTCGCTGGCAATACTTAGCGAAAGCTTAATTGCCGAGACGGTGAGCATGGCCGCCTGCTGCATGCGGGAGTTCGCGTCCGTCGGCGCCGACGACCCGCACGCCGGCCCCTGATTCTACGTCACCAATCAGCGTGACAACGACCCCCGCAGCACGGCCGGCCTCCACGATGGCGCCTCTTGATTCGGGAGAAGCGGTAAACAGCGCCTGGTAATCGTCGCCACCGCAAAGCAGGCGCATCAAGCCCGCCGCACCATGGCGCGCGACATAATCTTCCCCGCCCAATAAAGGGACGGCATCCGCATCGATCCGGATGGCGACCCCTGACGCGGCGGCAAGCTTGCCGGCGTCCGCGATCAATCCGTCAGAAACATCGATTGAGGCTGAAGCAAATTCGGCAATGGCGCGCGCGAACGCCACCGGCGGCTGCGGCACGCGATAGTGCAGCCGCGCCCGCGCGGCGGGATGATCGACGCGGTCCTCCGGCGCGGCGCCCAGGATGTCGGGCTCGGCTGTCAGCTGCATCAAGCCCAGAAACGCTTCGCCGATATAGCCGCTGACCCACACCTGTTCACCGATCGAAGCGTCAGCGCGCGACGGGGTCCGCGCTCCATAAGGCTCGCCGAATGCAGTTATCGACACGGTAAGCGGCCCCGGCGTTGCGCAGGTGTCGCCCCCCAAGAGCGCGACATCGTACAATTTCAGATCTTCTCCCAGCCCGCGCGCGAAATCCGCGATCCGCGCCGCTGGGCGAGAGTGGGGCCATAGCAGCGTCAGTAAGATTCCAACCGGCTTCGCGCCCTTGGCGGCGAGATCGGAGAGATTCACGCGCAGCGCCTTTTTCGCGACCGTCTCGATCGGATCGGCGGGCAGGAAGTGCACGCCTTCGATGATTGCGTCAGTGGTGACAACGATGTCGCCCCGCGGCGACAAGATAGCGACATCGTCGATCAACCCGCGTGCGCCCGCACCAGTGGCCAGCGGGGCGAACAAAGAGCGGATGATGTCGAACTCGTCAGCAGGCGCGGTCATGCGTTGCGCCCTTGGACCGCCGGCGTCCCCGCCGGCCTAGTACGGCTTCCGAAAGGCTAACGAAGGATAGCGTCGCCCCCGAACTTGATCCGGGGTTGTCGAAGCGCGACACGAAGCACTGCTCGCGCCGGCGAGGACGCCGGCGGTCCAAGAAAGCTATACTCACGCCCTCAACTCCCTGGCGCAAGCGTCAAGTGTGGCGTTGATGAAGCCGATTTCGGCCGCGTCCAAAAAGCCCTTGGCGATCTCGATATATTCATCGATCACCACCGCAACCGGCGTCTCGGCGCATTGTTCAAGTTCGGTGGCGCCCGCGCGCAGGATCGCACGCGCCACCGCGTCGAGGCGATCCAAACGCCAATTCTTGCCCAGGTGGCGGGCGATGCAGCGGTCGATAGTGGCCTGCCGGTTCACTGCGCCGTCGACCAACGTCTTGAACAAGGCGCCGTCGCCTTCGACGGCGGACAGACTCGCCTCGCTCTCGCGCGGCAACTTTCCGGCATCGAACTCGTCGACAACGTCGGCAATCGAGGCGCCGCTCATTTCCATCTGATAAAGCGCTTGCACCGCGCCAAGACGCGCGGCGCGGCGGGGCTCAAGTTCGGTTGGATTCATTGTGTCGTACCCGCAAACCGTCGCTTGAGCGCCGCCATTGTCAGAGCCGCGCGCGTTGCTTCTCCTCCCTTGTCGCCGCGCGCGGGGTCGGCGCGCTCCTCGGCTTGGGCGATGTTTTCCACCGTGAGAATGCCGTAGCCGATGGCGAGCCCAACGCGGACGGAGAGATCCATCAAGCCGCGCGCGCTCTCGCCGCAGACGTAGTCGTAGTGGCTGGTTTCTCCGCGCACGACGCAACCGAGCGCGACATAGGCGTCGTAACCTGTTTGAGCGGCCAAGTTAATCGCCGCCGGAATCTCGAAGGCGCCCGGAACGTCGATGCGCTCCGTGCTTGCGCCCGCGTGCTCGACGGCGGCTCGAGCGCCCGCCAGCAGCAGCTCGGCAATGGTCTCATAATAGGGTGCGACCACCAAAAGCAGCCGCGCGCCGGGAAGGCGGATAGCGTCGGATTTCTGGGGGTTCTTCATCGGGAGCGCTTGTGGCTCATGATGAGAACCCGCGCCAGCTATCAACGCTCAACCCGTAGCCTTCAAGGCCTACCAATTTCGTCGGCGTGTTGGCCAACACGATCATGCGGCGGACGCCGAGAGCGCGAAGAATCTGCGAACCCACCCCGATCATGCGGGTGGCGTCGTCGGCGGCCTCGTCCGGGCTAAGCGCCACGCCGGAAAATCGCTTCGACAGCCAATCGGGCTCGAACTCCCGCAGCAGCACCAGCACGCCCGCGCCCTGCTTGTCGATCTCGGCGATGGAGCGATCGATTAAGCCGGCGCGCACGCCCATGCCGCCGACCACGTCGGCCGCGAAATCAACCCGGTGCACCCGCACCAAAGTTGCGGTGTCCGGTTTGACCTCGCCCTTCACCAACGCCGCGTGTTCGACATTGTCCAACCGATTGCGGAACACGACGAGCTTGAAGCCCGATCCGGCGCGGGTTTCAAACGGCGTCTCCAGGATCAGATCGATCGTGCTTTCCGCGACGCGGCGATAGGCGATGAGTTCGTCGATCGCGCCGATCTTGAGATTATGGAATTGCGCAAACGCGACCAATTCCGGCAGCCGCGCCATGGTGCCGTCGTCATTCATGATCTCGCAGATCACCGCGGAAGGATTGAGCCCGGCTTGACGGGCGATATCCACGCTCGCCTCGGTGTGGCCCGCCCGCACCAGTACGCCGCCGTCGCGCGCCATCAGCGGAAACACGTGACCGGGCGAGACGATATCGTCAGCGCCCTTGCCGGCATCGATGGCGACGGCGATGGTGTGGGCGCGATCGTGCGCCGAAATGCCTGTAGAGACGCCTTCACGCGCCTCGATCGACACCGTGAACGCGGTTCCCATGCGGGTCTGGTTACGAGGCGTCATCGGCTCCAGGCCGAGCAATCGGGTGCGTTCTGCGGTCAACGCCAGGCAAATCAGGCCGCGCCCATGCTTGGCCATGAAATTGACTTGCGCGGGCGTTGCAAATTGCGCCGGGATCACCAGATCGCCCTCGTTCTCGCGGTCCTCTTCATCGACCAGGATGAACATGCGCCCTTCGCGCGCTTCCTCGATAATCTCGGGAATCGGCGAGATGGCGCGCTTCAATTCGGCGAACGGCGACACCTTGGCCGTCATGTGTTTCTCCGCGCCTCGATCAGACGCGCCGCATAGCGCGCCATCATGTCGGCCTCGAGGTTCACCTTATCGCCTTTCCGGAGCTTGGACAAAGTCGTTACGCTCCAAGTGTGGGGAATGATCAGCACGCCAAAGCCGCCATCGTCGACTTCGTTGACGGTGAGAGACACCCCCGCCATCGCCACTGAACCCTTGGGCGCGATCAAATGCGCGATTTCTTGAGGCGGCTTGACGCGCACCCGCCAGCCGGCGCCGTCCTGGGTCACGCTGAGCACCTCGCCCATGCCATCGACATGACCCAGCATCATGTGGCCGCCCAATTCGTCGCCAAGGCGAAGCGAGCGCTCGAGATTCACTTTGTCGCCTACGCTCAGAGCACCAAGTGTGGTCAGCGCCAAGCTTTCGGCCGCCACTTCCGCGACATGGCGCATGCCGCCGCCTGCAATTGAGGCGGTTTCGATCACGGTCAGGCAACAGCCGTCATGAGCGATGCTCGCGCCGACTTCCACGCTGGACTGATCAAAGGCGCTCTCGACGCTGATTCGCATCAACCCATCGCCGCGCTCCACGCGCGCGATTTCGCCCAAAGCCGTGACAATGCCGGTAAACATTTAGACCCGTTCGTAGCTTTCCCAGAGATCGGGGCCAAGTTCGCGTAACGCAACCCTGCGCCATCGAGGGGCATCGCCCAGTTGGGAGACCGCCAGCTCGCCAACGGCAGGTCGTCCTTCACTCCCCAGCACAATGGGCGCTCGAAACCACTCGATCCGGTCAACAGCCGAAGCCGCTAACAGCGAGGCCGCCAGCTTGCCGCCGCCTTCAACCAGCACGCTCGCAAACCCCAACTCGCCCAAACGCGAAAGCACCGCGCTTATGTCGGCGCCGTCACCGGCGCGCGGAACCTGCACGACGCTTACGCCCATCGCCTCGAAGATGGCGTGCCGCGCGGGGCCAGTGCGCTCAATGCTGAACAAGATCACCGGCGAGACGTCGAGGCCTTGAAACAAGGCGCCATCCGGGGAGAGTTCAAGCCGGCTCGTCACCACAGCGCGTGCGGGCTGGCGCTCCGGCGGCGGCTCGGTGCGCGCTAAGAGCGAGGGATTGTCGGCACGCGCCGTGCCGGCGCCGATGAGCACGATTTCCGCCTTCGCGCGCAGAAGCTGCACCTGGGCGCGCGCGGCTTCCCCAGTAATCCACCGGCTCTCGCCCGCAGACGTGGCGATGCGGCCATCCAAGCTGGTCGCGAGCTTTAGTCGAACACTAGGCCGTCTCATGCCTATACTCTAACGTTTCAGTCGCGAATTGCGATCCCTTCCGGAAGCGCTGAGGGCGACGTCCGCCTCACTCGTTTTCCTCTCTGTCGCTTCCTTCTTCCACCGGGATCGCATAACCGCCCGAAAACCAGCGGTTGAGGTCAACGTCAGCGCAGCGTTTCGAGCAGAATGGCTTGTAGCGTTCGTCCTTGGGCTTGCCGCAGATGACGCACTTTCCCTTCGGCGTTTCGTTCACAGCGCCCTCGCATCAATCTTTTCGCGCGGCCAGAACGCGCCCGCGGGCGCGCTGTCGATGATCCAACGCATGCCGATGCGATTGGAGAGGTCGGCGCGCCAGTCGATTTCGCCGGCATCGAGCCACGCCTTCGCCTCGGGTGAAATCGTGCACGCGATCTGCCTGCCCGGCTGGGCGCGCCCCTCCCGTTCGATCGCGCGCAACGCCATCAGCGCCACACTCTCCACGCTCAGGCGATTGTCGCTGTCGCGCAATTGCTCATGCAGCGGCGTGCGCAATTGCGCGCGCGCGAGCTCGTAGACCCCAAAGCGGGAGAGTCCGCCGAACTGCACACTCCAAGGGTCGGCCTCGAAAGCGGTCCTCACCGCCTGCTCCAATTGCCGCTGGTGCGATTTCGAGCGCATTGACACGAAATCGATGGCGACCAAGCCGCCCAAATTCCGCAACCTGAGCTGACGCGCCGCCTCGGCCGCCGCTGCGATGTTGAGATCGAGCGCGAACCGTTCGGGGTCGCCGCTTCCGGCGCGCCCGCCCGCATCGACATCGATCGCCACCAGCGCCGACGTGGGTTCGATGGTCAGAAGGCCGCCGCCCTCAATTGGCGCCGACCTGCTGAGGGCTGCTTCGATGAGGGCGTCCAATTTGAAACGGACGGCGCTGTCGCCGGGGCGTGCAGCGGCCAATTCCTCGTCGCACTCGGGGCGGGCGATGCGATGCGGCGTCTCGCCATCGTGCCCCGTTTCTCGCAATTCCAACACAGCGCTCTTGCCGCGTGCAGCCTCGCGCACAATTGCGATCACTATGCCCACGCCTTCGCTCAGCGCCACGCGCTCGCGGCCGATGCGCGCCTGGCCGTCGCCGCCGAGCGGGAGAAAACCCTGCCCATGGCGCAAACCAAGATCCACAAAGGCGCCGCGCCGGCGTTTGTCGACTTCGCGCACGCGCGCCACGTAGAGTTCGCCCCAGCGCGCGCGTGCGCCATCGTCGCTCGCGCGCGCAACTCGCAGCGCCATCGGCTTACCAGCGTGTACGAGAGCTTCGCGCACTTCGCCGACGGAAGCGTCGCGCCAAATTTCCAGTGGCTCGCTCATGACCACCCATCAAGGAGGTGAGCGGTTTCATAGAGCGGCAGGCCGACAACCCCTGAATAGGACCCGACAATCGACACGATGAAGCGCGCCGCCGCCCCCTGTACGGCATAACCGCCAGCCTTGCCGCGCCACTCCATCGAGGCGATGTAGGAGGTGAGTTCGGCGGGCGTTAAGCGCTTGAGCACCACGCGCGTTTCGACCAGACGCCGACGCGTGTCGCCAGCGGGGGCCTTGAGCGCCACTGCGGTGTAAACCCGGTGCCCGCGCCCCGACAAAAGCGCCCAGCACTCTCGCGCTTGGGCCTCGGTCTCCGCTTTCGGCAAGATGCGGCGACCAACCGCGACAACAGTATCCGCCGCCAAAACCCAGGCGCCCGGAGCTTCAACCGCCGACGCTCTGGCGTGCGCCAGCCGCAACGCCAGCAGACGCGGCGTTTCGCCCTTGAGCGGGGTCTCATCGATGTCCGCGGACATAACCCGGTCGGGGGTAACGCCGATCTGCGCCAACAATTCGAGCCGCCGCGGGCTCGCGCTCGCCAACACCAGAGGGGCGCTCATCCGCGTTTCGTCAGCCCCAAACGCTGCGCAATCGCTTTGTCGATCATACGCGGGGGCAAATTTCGCGGCAGTACGGCGTCCATGAACGGACGTCTCAGGATTTCATAACGCGTCTTCGGTGAAGGCGCGCTGAACGCGCGCCAAACCAGATCGCCAACGGCCGATGGCTCAAGGCCGGTGCGCCCTGCATTCATGAAATAATCGTACACGGCGCGCGCCGCCTTGCCGTAGGGCGTATTCGAGAGGCGTTGAATCTGAGTCTCATCCGCTTTGTCCCAGATCGGCGTCTTGATGGCGCCGGGCCCTATCACGATCACATCTATGCCGAACACCATGAGTTCGCGACGCAAAGATTGCGAATAACCTTCGAGGGCAAATTTGGAGGCCGAGTACGGACCTGCAAACGGGCTGCCGAACTTGCCGCCAACGGAGGAGATCATGACGATTCGTCCCGGCGTCCCGCTTCGCTCGGGATCGGCGCCCAACAAAGGCGCGAAAGCTCGCACGCAATTATGCACGCCGATCAAATTGGTTTCGAACTGGCGCCGCAGATCGTCATTCTCAACATAGAGAAGCGGCCCGCTCACCGCGATCCCGGCATTGTTCAACAGCCCAAACAAGCGCCGCTTTCCCAACGCCGCCGCGACCTGCGCAGCGCCAGCGTTCACCGCCGCCTCGTCAGCGACGTCGAACAGGAGCGGCGTTACCGCTGCACCAAACTCGCCTTTCAATCCATCGGCGTCGGCTTGCTTGCGCACGCTGGCGAACACGTGCGCGCCCTCGCGCACGGCTTTCGCCACGGCGGCGCGGCCGATGCCGGTTGAGGCGCCGGTAACGACGATGGCGCGGTCGAGCGATCCCTTGGTCATTTGAACCGATACGTCACCCGCCCCTTGGTCAGATCATAAGGCGACATCTCGACCAGCACTTTATCGCCGGCGAGCACGCGGATGCGGTTCTTGCGCATCTTGCCCGCGGTGTGGCCAATGATCTCGTGGCCGTTCTCCAATTGGATGCGAAACGTCGCGTTGGGCAGCAGCTCCAAGACGGTTCCGGCAAACTCCAGCAATTCCTCTTTCGCCATTCTCTCCTCATGATTCAGCAAAGGCGCGCCGCTTATAGGGCGGCAGGCCTAGCCAGTCGATGGGCGCTGGAAACGAGCCTCGATCCGTCTTTCGAGACCTTTCCTGACCATACGAAACTCCTGCAACACCCGCTCGCGCGGCCCTTCCCCCAGGGAGGGATCGAAAGTCGGCCAATATTCCACGCTGAGGCCCAGCAGCGGGACCAGCGCCAAGGCATGATGATGGGCCTCGGGGCTCAAGGAAACGATGAGCTCGAAGGGTCCTGCTTCGTTCTCCTCAAACCACGAGAGGGTTTTGGGCCGATGCAGGGAAAGATCGCCCCCGATTTCGTCCAAGACCGCCGCAGCCAAGGGATGGGTCCCTGCGCCCAGACGAACTCCCGCGCTGTCGACTTGAACCAGCGGCCCAAATCGCAGTCGCATCAATTCTGCCGCCATCGGCGACCGGATCGAATTGTGCGTGCAAACGAACAGCACCGCCCGAGCCAAGCCGCGGTCCGACACTTCGCCTAGCTCCGTACGTGCATAGCGCAGACGAGGGTAAACAGCCGCCGGGCGGTCTCCAGATCAAATGTGAAATGCGCAGCCAACGCCTCCATCAGCATTTCAGCCGCCTCATTGTGAAGGCCGCGTCGGCCCATATCGATCGCCTCGATTTGACTCGGCGTCGCGGCGCGAATGGCCCCCTGGTAGCTCTCGCAGATGAGCAGGTAGTCCTTGATGGTCTTGCGTAAGTTCGCCATTGGAAGCTGATGCACGCACAAGGGCGCACGCGCAGCGTCACCAATCTCGAAGACTAAGCGTCCATCCGAATGCGAGAGCCGGAGGAAGTATGGACCCCTTTCCTCCGACCCGAGCACGGTGAAGCTATTGCTCTCGTTCAGGTCGAACAGAGCAATCCGCCGCTCGTGTTCTGCGTTCGCAGACGCCGGCGCCAGCGACTGCTCGTCCAGTACTATCTCATCCAAACGGTGGCGCGTTTCGCTCATCGCGCCTTATCACGCCTCGTGATCGGGCCGGCGGGGCGTGCGCCAAGGTTCGCCCAAATCGAGCAACACCGCATCCAGACACTCTACTTCAAGCGCAATCTCGCCGCCCCCGGCCAAGGTGATGACCACTGTCCCACCTGGGGGCTCGGCAGCCTGCACAAAAGTGACCGAAAGCACCGCCGCCAAGGCATCATGTGCATCCTGGCGCACGTTGCGGCTCTTCACCCCCAACACGCTTTCAAACGAGAGCGCAGCCCGTACGCGCTCAAAGGGACCCTTTTCGCCTGCCGCCTCCCAGCGAAACCGGTTCATCAGCGCCACGAAACGCCGCGCCTTCGGATCGAACTTGAGTTCTCCCACCCGCACCAAAGCGTCCTGCGCTGCGGCTGCGACGATCTCAAGGTCAGCGGCGTCTTCCGCCAAGAGTTTCAAATGCTGCGCCACTGCCCCGTTCACCCCTGCGAGCGTCACTCGCCGCTTTCTCGTACAACTTGTCCGCCGCACTGAGCGAGCTTCGCTTCCAGATTCTCAAACCCGCGGTCAAGATGGTAGACCCGGTTCACTTGCGTCTGCCCCTCGGCGGCGAGGCCAGCGATGACGAGGCTGACCGAAGCGCGCAGATCTGTCGCCATAACCGGCGCGCCGATCAGACGTTCGACGCCGGTGACCACCGCCTCGCTGCCATGAACGCTGATTTGCGCTCCAAGCCGCGCCAATTCCGGGGCATGCATGAACCGGTTCTCAAAAATAGTCTCGCGGATACGGGACTGGCCGTCCGCCAGGCACATGAGCGCCATGGCCTGCGCCTGAAGGTCGGTTGCAAAACCCGGATACGGCTCGGTTTCGAAATCCACCGCCGATAGACGCCTGCCATTGCGCTTCACCCGCAACCCACGCGCCTCCGCCTCGATGCTGACGCCGGCGGCGCGCAGAAACTTCATCAGCGCGGCTTGGTGCTCGAAGCGCGCGCCCTGCAGCAATACCTCGCCTCCAGCAGCAGCGGCGGCTATGGCGTAGGTGCCGGTTTCGATGCGATCGGCTACGACTTTGTGCGTGGTTCCCTTGAGGCTGGAGACGCCCGCGATTCTGATCTCGCTTGAGCCGGCGCCTTCGACGCGCGCACCCATCGCGTTCAGGCACTCTGCGAGATCGGCGATCTCCGGCTCTCGCGCCACATTGCGCAGCACCGTATCGCCCTTCGCCAGCACCGCCGCCAGCATTGCATGTTCTGTGGCGCCAACCGACACAAACGGAAACTCGATCTCCGCTCCGCGAAGCCCCCGCAAGGCCGCCGCTTTGACGTAACCTTGTTCGATATGGACGTCTGCGCCCATCGCTTCGAACGCCTTTAAGTGCAAATCCACCGGACGCGCGCCGATCGCGCACCCTCCCGGCAGCGACACCGTGGCATGACCGACACGCGCCAATAGCGGGCCAAGCACATTGAAGGAGGCCCGCATCTTCCGCACCTGGTCATAGGGCGCGATCGTCGAGCTTATTTCCCTGGCATGCAGTCGGAGCGTGCGCGCCTCGCGTATCCAAGCAATTTCGACCCCGAGTGTGGCCAACAATTGCGCCATGAAGCGTGTGTCGGCGAGGTCGGGCATATTTTCGAGCACGATCGGCTCAGCCGACAACAGCGCCGCCGCCTGCAATTTCAGGGCGGAGTTCTTGGCCCCGTAGATCGGGATGGTTCCGTGTAGGGGCGCGCCGCCCGTTATGGCGATCCGGTCCATATCTCGCTTTCGAACGCCCCCAGCGGCGGGGGTTATGGAGCGCGTCAGGGCGAGGCGCAAGGCGACGGGGAGCTTAGTCGTGCTGCTTTTTCTTCGGAGGCGGGGCCTTGCCGACGCTCTTAGCCGCCTTGCGGCGGGCAATGTTGCGCTTGAGCGCTTCGGCCAAGCGGACTTGACGATCCTGGCGGGGCGGCTGCTTCACTTCTCGTAAACTCCGTGTCGACCTGGATCGAGGTTGCCGCTAGGCTGCCCTCGGGGACGCGGGATCATGAGTGTAGAAGCGCAGCCTACGCACGCCTTTGCCCATTCCGGCAAATTCTTCGACGTATTGGGCCTGGCGCTCAAGAACGCGTTTCTCTCCATCATCAGCTTGACCCTTTATCGATTCTGGGCGCGCACGTCCATGCGGCGCAGGGTCTGGTCGCGCGTCTGGATCATGGGCGACCCGCTCGAGTACACCGGCAAGGCCGGCGAACTAGTGCGCGGATTCCTGATCGCGGTTCCAACCTTTTTCCTGCCTGCGGTGTTTGTTTTCTACGTTGCGCCATTCGCGTTGTCGCAGAGCGTCGCAGGATGGCTGCTGTTCGGGTTTTACGTCCTGAGCGTGCCCATGATTGCGGCGGCGCGCTATTGGATGCGGCGATACCAGCTCTCAAGAACGCGCTGGCGCGGGATCAAGCTCGGGCTCGCCGGATCGGGATGGTCGTTTGCATTCGCTAATTCCGGCTGGACACTCCTGCAAATCCTGTCCTTGGGATGGTTCACGCCGGCGGCGCGCATCAATCGCGCGCGGCTGCTGTGGTCGAACGCGCGCTTCGGCGATCAAGCCTTTGAGTTCATCGACGACGGCGAGAGCCCCCAGAAGGGGATGTGGTGGCCGTTCGCGCTTGGCTGGTTTGCGCTCCCGATCGCTTATGTCGCCAGCCTTCTCGTCATGGTGTTCGGATACGCTATAATGATCGGCGGCGGCCCCCCGCCCAATCCGACCACCGCCCCGCTGGTCTTCGGGTTGCTCGCGCTCGGCGCCGTGGTCTTAATGTTTCTGCTGATGGTGTTCTTCTGGGCGCCTTATAATGCGGCGGCGATGAACCGGATTGCCTCGCTGATCTCCCTCGACGGCGCCCGCTTCAAACTACGCGCCAAGACATTCTCGCTTTTCCTGGTCACGCTAGCCGGCGTTTTGATTTGGGTTCTCTCGCTTGGGTTCTTGGCGCCGTTGGCCGGCTTCCTCCAGGTGCGCTATATCGTCGCCCGACTGGAAATCGTCGGCGAACCACGTTTTGCCGAGATCGGACAAAGCATCGTCGAGGCGCCGCGCGCGGGCGAAAGCCTGGGCGAGGCGTTCGATCTCGACATGGGCGTGGGGGTAATCTGATGGAGGCGCGCTATTCCGACGGCCGCGCCGCGATCACCATCGCCGTAGTATGCGAACTCGGCCCCGAAGCGCTGACATTTGATTTGTCCAGCGGGCCACAAATTTGGCCCTACGCCGATCTCGCCCGAACCGATGACGGGAGCCGCAAGATCATCCTCAGGCGCAAGCTCGACAATGGCGAACGCTTGAACTTGGATTGGGATGCGCGGACTGCGCTGCGCTCGGCGGCGCCGCATCTTTTTCGTGCGCGCGCCCAGGGCGTCGAAAGCCTGCGGACGCTAGGCTTGGTGGTGGCGACCGCATGGTCGCTCGCCATCGCCTTTATCGTCGGCGTGCCGATGGCGGCGGGGCCGATCGCCGATGTCCTGCCGGCGCGGTATCGAACCCAAATCGCCTTGATCTCTTGGTCGCAAATCGAGGCTATCGGCCAAGTCTGCCACGACAGCGATGAGGCTCAGAAAATTCTTGACGATTTTACGCAACCTCTCATGGCGGTGTCCGGCGTACCCCAGCGCGAGGAGGTGTGGGTCACGATATTGTCCACCCAGGGCATACCCACTCCCTATCCAAACGCTTTCGCCTTGCCGGACAATTCAATCGTTGTTACCGACGACCTCATCGCCATGGCCGAGCATCCCGACGAACTCGCCGGCGTGCTCGCGCACGAGATCGCCCACATCGAGCACAATCACGTCATGAAGAATGTGATCCGCAGTATCGGTGCAGGCATCTTCTTCGACATCGTCTTCGGCGGCGCCGGCGCGGGCCAGGCAATCGCGATCGCCACCGTCAATTTGTCCGGCCTGCGTTTCAGTCGCGACGATGAGGCCGACGCCGACAAGCGCGGACTCGAGTATCTTGCCGCGGCCAAGATCGACGCGGCAGGGTTTGCGCGCCTGTTTCACCGGTTGGAGGCGCTTGTGAAGGATCTGGGCGGGGAGGCGCCCCTGCTGCTTTCAAGCCACCCCGCCAGCGCCGCGCGGGCGAGCGCCGCCGAGGCTCAGGCCGGCCGCGGCGATGCGCCTGCGTTGAGCGACCGCGACTGGCGCATCGTGCGGCAGGCTTGCGGCGGCGACCCCGGTCCCGCGCCGGCTGGTTGAAGCATTCGCCCAGTCGCGGGCTTCCCAGCCAAGCCGGCGCAGGTTAGAAGCCCCGCTTCGTCGGCCGCCGCGGTAGCTCAGTGGTAGAGCGCACCCTTGGTAAGGGTGAGGTCGAGAGTTCAATCCTCTCCCGTGGCACCATGATTTACCTGCGATTTTTCAGTCGTCAAAGCGTGCGCCAAACCAACACCGCGCGCAAACCCGGCGCGGCGTTCTCCAGCACCAACTCAGCCCCGTGCAGGCGCGCGACCGCAGCGACAATCGCCAGCCCCAAGCCCGCCCCTGGCGTCGTTCTGCTGCGGTCGAGGCGCACGTAGGGTTCGAGTACGCGCTCTCTGTCATCGGCGGGCACGCCAGGGCCATTGTCGGCGACTTCAAGCCGAGTCTCTGTCGGCCGCGAACGGAGGCGCACGACGATGGCGGCTGCGCCGCCGGCGTGACGCATGGCGTTTTCGATTAAGTTCGCAAGGGCTTGGGCGATGAGGTCGTCGTCGCCAGCGATCGGGGCTACTTTGTCGAGATCGACCGCCAGGGTCTGACCAGCCGCCTCGATGTCGGGGCGATAGGCGTCGCTCACGCGCTCGATCAGCGATGCGAGATCCAGTTCGCCAAAGCGGCTCCGCGCTGCGCCCGCCTCGATCTCTGACAAGCGCAACATGGCCGCGAAGGTGCGCAATATTTCGTCGATCTTTACCTGCGCAACGCGGATCGCCTCCTGCGCCGCGCCGGGATCGGTTGACGACGCGGCGGTCTCGAGTTTCTGGCGCACATGCGCAAGAGGCGTACGCAAGTCATGAGCGATATCGGTCGACACCCTTCGGATGTTGCCGACGAGACTGTCAATACGTGCGAGCATCTGGTTGACCCCGCGCGCGATTGCATCGATGTCGTCGCCCGCGGGACTCTCAGGCGCCCGTGCGGATAGGTCGCCCGCACCCGCCAACGTCAGAGTCTGCGAGAGTTCGTCCACCCGCCGCAGCGCCCCACGTGCGGCGATAAACCCCGCAGCAAGCGCGAGCGCCAAGGCCAGCCCGCCCACCCATAGAATCGTGTTGACCAACACAGCCCGGCTGCGTTCTGCCTGCTGGAGGCTATCAGCCACCGCCAGCACGCCGCCCGCCGGCGTTTGCTGGGCGAGCAACAAAACGTCGTGGTTTTCCCACGACGAGGCGGGGTCGGCGAGCCTCAGACGGTTCCAACCAAGCACCGGCATGGCGATGTCGAGCGCGCACTCCTGCACCCGGTCGTCTACATCCCAGACGCAATACTCTAGCGCACCCGGCTGGCCTTCACGCAACCGAATGGCGGTTAGCGCTCCTGCCGCGCCCTCGGTGCGCCATTCCTGCTGGATTGCCTCCATTTCGACTGCGACGCGTTGGCGAATTTCGTCTTCGGCCGCAGTACGCGTGGCAAGCCACACCAACACACCGGCGACCAGAAAGGATGCAAGCAGCAATGCCGCATAGAGCGCCGCGAGGCGCGCGCTGGTCGAGCGAAATATGCGCTCACGGCGCCCGGATAACATACCCTGCGCCCCGCACGGTGTGGATGAGCGGCTCCTCCCCGCCGCGCTCGAGTTTGGAACGGAGGCGGCTGATATGCGTCTCCACGATGTTGGTCCCGGGATCGAAGTGAAAATCCCAAACCCGCTCCAACAGCATCGTGCGCGTCACCACACGTTCGGCATTCAGCATCAATTCTTCGAGCAAGCGCAATTCGCGCGGCTGGAGCTCGACAACTCGGGCGCCGCGCTTAACGAGCCGGCGGGGCCGGTCGAGCGAAAGGTCAGCAACCTCGAGTGTTGCGGGCTCCTCCTTGGCGGGCTGGCGGCGCGTAAGCGCATAGATGCGGGCGTAGAGTTCCTCGAACGAAAACGGCTTGACCAGATAATCGTCGGCGCCGCCTTCGAGACCCGCCACGCGATCCTCAATGGCGCTCATCGCCGTGAGCATCAGGATGGGCGCCGCCACACCTGCCGCGCGCACCGCTTTCGCAACCGACAACCCGTCGAGCAGCGGCAGCATTCGGTCGAGGATGATAAGATTGAAGTCCTCGTGGGCAGCGCGAAACAAGCCGCCGGCGCCGTCGCGCGCGCGCTCAACGGACTGGCCCGCCTCGCGCAACCCTTTCAGAAGAAAATCGGCAGTTTCGTCATCGTCTTCGACGACCAGGATGCGCATTGTACCTAGCCCCGGATACGCTCGACTCGGCGTCACGGGAACATAGGCCTTCAATCCTCGCTGCGCAGCACCGCCGACGCAACAATGCACCGTGCCAACACTATTTTCCAGGGAGTTTCGTTAACAGCGTCAAGCCTGCATGGCCATCGCAGGCTCTTCCAGGTCCACGAGGAGCTTACGCAGGCGCGCGTTTTCCAGCTCCAACTCCTTCAGGCGTCGCATCTGCTCAGGATTTAGGCCGCCATATTGGGCCTTCCATCGGAAGTAGGTCGATTCAGAAATATTTTCCTGGGCGATAGCGTCGGCTAGAACCAAGCCATGCGCCATTGATGTGCGGACACGTTCGAGTTTGCACACGACCTCTTCAGGATTGTGCTGCTTCCAACGCATGCGACGCCTCCAAGTACCGGCACCAGCCGATCTCAACAAGCGTCACTCTATCAAAGCCCAGTTTTCCAGGTGATTGCCCAAAAATCACAAATTCCCAATGGTTCGCGTATTGGGAGGAAATACACAGGAATCGGCGTTTTCTTCAGGTAACGGACTGCAGCATCGCATGCTGCTCCAAATACGCCAGCACGCGGCGCACGTAGTCGGCGGCGATCTTGTTGATTTCGGCATCGTCACTCGCGTCCTCTAATTCTGGCGTTTTAACCACGCCGCGACGAATCGCGTCAGCGAAGCGAACATCCAAAGCGGCGCGATCATGACTACCATCAAGATGCGCGGCGAGAATAGCTACGGCCGGGCGAACGGGCGTCGGCGCATGGGTTAAGCTCGTCATCCACGGCTTACCGCTTGCGCACTCATACCGCGCCAAGGGCCACATTCTCGGAAAATCCGCGCGCGCGCGTCCAACGCGAACGGGAAGAGCGGAGACCTCCACCTGCCCCTTCTGCGTTAACAAACTCAGCGCCTCGCGAATCCTCGCCTCATCCCCCGCCGCCTGTGGACCCACGAGTTCGGCCATCGTTAAGCTGTCTGGGCGCGCCTCCGCCAATTGCCTGAGCAAACGCTCCAAAGCCGGACTTTCAGGACGAAGCGCGCGCCCCAATGAATCCGTGTACACGGCCCCCCCCGCTTTCTTATCCTCGCGAAAGCACGCCGCAATGTGGAGGCGATCCAGCTGAGAATAATCGCGCTTAGTTGTTCTGCCTGCGCCGCGCACCAGCACCGAACTGCGGAAGGTGCGCCCAGTGAAATAGTCGATGTATTGTTCAATGCTGTCGCGGTCGCCCCCAGCATGCGCTGCGATCTTCGCTTGTGCCGTCTCGCCTATCGTTGAAGGCACGCCCGCCTCAAGTTCCGCCTCACAAACATAGGCCAGATCATGAGCGCGCGCGCGAGCGGCGAAGTCAGGAAAATAGCAGGGCGCATTGTCGGGCACGAGGAACTCGCCCAGGATGTATGAACCCGGACGATGGGCGATCCGCTTGGCTTCATTGCGCAACAGCGAGCCATACGGGTCGCCCGGCCGCGCGAACTCTGCGATGTCGGCCAAGATGGCGCGGACCTTTTTCACCCGCTCCTGCGGAGCCCCGCTAGCGCCGGCATGGCGAAGGCAGATGCCGCGAATGACGCTGCGCAGATGCCAGCCGGGCAGCACATTGTAGCTGATGAGCGCCACGCCGTTCGCAGAGAGCGACTCGCCGCAAACTCTGAGTACCGCCTCCTGCGCCACCGGCGGAACCCAGGAATAGACGCCATGGCAGATCACATAATCGAACGCATCAGCACCGAAGGAAAGCTGCGTGATGTCGCCCTGACGCACCTCGATGTTACTGAGACCTAAAGCCGCGATCTGTTCGTGCGCCTCTTCGACATGCCGGCGTGCTAAGTCGACTCCTAGAAAGCGCGCCTCTGGAAAGCGCGCCGCCAGCGGAATGATATTTCCCGCCGACGCGCATCCCAGCTCCAACACCCGCGCGCGCTCCGGCGGCGGGGGATCGATCCCGTGCAGGATCGCCGCCGCCGCGAGCCGCTGCGGCTGTGTTTGCGGATACGGCATCGAGGGATACGGCAGCAGGTCGTAATCGTCTGCGGCTGGATCGGTTCGAGCGGGAACGGAATCGTCCATATGCCGGCCTCAACGCGGGATCGGGCGCGCGCCCGAGTCGGTTGCTCCATCGTAGGGCGCATCCGCCAACGCCGCCATGCTCAGCGATGGGCGCGGGAGTGGCCTTCTTGCTGGCGGATGTATTCGATGATGTCGGCGGTCTCGCCCTCGCTCAGCCCTAAATTGGGCATGGGAAGATTGCGGTAGCGCGGCAGCATCGCCATGGCGACGGGATCGCGTTCAGCGATCATCCGGTCAGGCTCGCGTATCCAGCGCGCAAGCCACGCCGACGGCCGGCTTGAAGGTACGCCCGCGAGATCAGGCCCTAGCCGATCGCCCTCGCCGATCGTGTGGCATGATTGGCAGCGGGTCCGGTATAAATACGCGCCGCGCGAATTGTCGGCGATCTCGCCCGCCGCCGAATAGCCGCGCGCAGTGGCCGAGGCTGTTCTCGGCGCGTTGCTCTGCAGATACCCGGTAAGCACCTGCACCAGATTGCGCGGGTTTTCGTATGCGGAACGACGGATCCACTGCGCCGTGCGCTCGTTGCCCAACACTATGTTGGTGTTGTGCGAGCGCAAATCGTTGGGGTCGTCCACGCGCAGACCTAACAATCGCTGCAACTGGGTCACCTGCTCGCGCGTGCCGGTGAGGAAGCGCCAGTTCGGCCCGACATCGTAAGTGCGCATGAACCGGCGCAGCGCCTCAGGCGTGTCGCCGTTGATGGAGACCGAATACATGAAGACGTCGCGCCCAAGGCGGTCGCCGAGCAATTGCTGTACTTGGCGCAATTGCGCGGTGTCGAGGGGGCAGATGTCGGTGCAGGTCGTGTACACAAAGTTTATCGCGACCACCTTGCCACGGATAATGTCGTCGTAGAAGCGGACGCTGCGTCCATCCTGATCCTGCAAGATGGTGTTGGGAAAATAGTCAGCGTGATATTGGTAACGGCCCTGCGACGGTGGCGGTTGCGCGCCCACGGGAGCCGCCAGGCTCAAGCAAATAGCGGCGATTGCCAGGGCTATGCCGCGCTTCATTGCAAAATCCTCGATCCATCTACCAATGCAACGGCGGACCCGCCTTTCGGCGGGCCCGCGCCCCTATGCTGTTTAGAGCCCGAAGCTCGGCTCGTAGAACACGCCTTCCCAATCGGGGATCGGCGTCGGGATGGCTACCGCCGAACCCGGCCTGCGGCTGTCCCAGCGCAGCAGCATCGAATGATCTTCGTGCTGGGTGTTGTGGCAATGCTCCATGAAAGTGCCGAGGAATTCGCGGAAGCGGATCAGGACTTCCAAACTGCCGGAACTTCCTGGCCCGCTGCCAATGCGGTACACGTCCTTGCGGGCGCCCGCTTCCCACAGCGGCGGCGCGGCGCCGTCGCGGGACAGTATTTGACCTTCCTCGAAGTGGATGTGGACGGGGTGATCCCAGCCCGAGCCGCTGCTGAGAGTCCACACTTCCCACGGGCCCTGGGTAACCGCCGCCGAGACACGGTGCGGGTCCATGCCGAAGCCCAGGCCGTTATCAGTGCGGATGGTCCATGGCGCTGCATCGGTCGCATTGGCTCGGCCGAACTCGAAAGTACGCCGGCGCAGCGTTGCGATCTCCGCCGCGCTCGGTTGAGCGGGGCGCGGCACCATGGTGAGACCACGACCGACACCGAGTTGGTAGTCAGCCGGGTTCATAGAACGATCGACGCCTGAATACGCGGCGACACGGAACTCCATGACCCGCCCGACCGCCGGATCGTTCGGGAACCCCGCAAGCGCCGTCGCCAAAGGAATTTCCTGGCTAGGACCTTTGCCGTCCACATGGGACAAGAGGTTCACCAGATAGAGCCGCGTGCCGGGTGCAAACTGGCTGAAGTCGACGATAATGTCGAAGCGCTCGGCAATGGCTTGCACGGGCATGTCTTGCGACTGTGCATTCGGGAATGCGACCGCATGCTCCATGATGTTGCCGTCGTTGCCAACCATGTAGAACGGCACGCGCGCGCCCGCAGCGGTCACTAGGGCGAACTTGAAATAGCGCGAGACCGCGCCGTTCAGGATACGGAAGCGATATCGCCGCGCCCGCACGTCAAAATATGGGTTCCAAGCCCAGTTCACCAGCACCCGATCGCCAAGGAAGCCGTCGGTGTTGAGCACGTTGAAGTTCAGCTGGCCGTTGGCGTCCCACGCCTTGTCGGCGATGAGCAAGTTCACATCATAATCGCGGTTGCCCCATGGCAGCCCACTGCCGCTTGGCAAGCAGAGATTCACATTGGTTGCAGGCGCGGAGTAATTGCAATTGACGCCTTCAAGCCCGCGATCCACCGCACTGTAATAATTCATCATCGCGGCGTTGCCCTTGTAGACGTTTTGGGCGGTGAAATCGAGCATGTGGTCGTGGAACCAATGCGTGCTCATGGTTTCGCGGAAGTCGCCGCGAATGCGGGTAGCGCCAGGTGAGGTGGCCGTCGGCATGGTCGTTGGCGTGGCCGCACGCGGGTCGGTTGCGCCGGTGTTGATGCTATCATGACCGCTGAGCACCATCGGCCAATGGTAATCGTAGAATTGTCCCGGGAAGAAAAACGCAGAGGTGAACCCGTCGCTCTCAGCAGGGTTATGGCCGTTGTGTTCGTGCGTGGTGATGGTATGGGCGCCGAAACCCGCATTGGCGGCGGCGTCGATCGGAAGCGCATTGTAGTGGCGGAACAGGATCGGTTCGCCATAGCGCGCCATCAGCAGCTTCGGCGGCATGGTGCCGTCGAAAGTCCACACGGAGTTCGGCTGCTGGATCGGGAAATTTGCGTGGAACTGAACTTGTCGGTTCAGATTTCGGCCACCGCTACGGCGCACGCCACCGACAAGGGCGCCATTGTAGAGCCCGGACGATCCGAACTCGCCCAGAATGAATTGGTGGCGCTGCATAGTGTCACGCAAGCCACCGTTCACCCGCGCGCCGGCTTGCGCAGTCTGGAAATACACCATCGGCAGGCGATTGGCTGAGGCTGCCGTTGACGAAAATTCCGTCCAGCGTTGATGCTCGAAATGCACGCCAGGCGGACGACCCTCGATGGCGCTGGTGGCGAGCGGCCGCACGCACGCGCTGATGCGCGCTTGCCACGGATTTTGCTCGCCCGTGTTGGCCTGCACGGTCGGCAGCGGATAGAGCCGCTGGCGCAGGAAAGTGTCGAGCGCAGCACCCGCCGGACTGGCCGTGCACGAGTTTGCCGCCGGTTGCGGCAGTCTTGTGCAGGTGGCGCAGCTCGAGCCCGGTACTACTTGGGTGCCGAATTCTTCGAACATCAGCATCGGCTGCGTGAACGGCGCGGCCCCAAACAGCGGACTCGCGGGCAGCCCAGTTGGAATGCCCTGCGCCGCCGCGGTTCCGATTCCGGCAATCGCGAACGTCACGCTCGCCGCCGCAAAGCGCAGGTAACGACCTGCGGACTTTGTTTTCCCCTTGCCCATGAGCTTATCCTTCTATGCCGTTCAATTCACTGCTCGTATCAATTCCCAAAGATGAAGTCGGCCGATGTGATGACGTTGTTTCCAGCGCCATCGACGCCAATTAGCGCGATGATATCGACACCATCGACGGTGATGAGCGTGTTGACGCCCAGATCGGTGATGACGATGCGGCCGCCGATATCGGCCGCACTCAGGCCCAGCGAGGCTGAGAACGCGATTAAGTCCTGGCCGCCGCCAGCATCGGCGTCGAAGCCGTTGATCGTATCGATTCCAGACCCAGCGCCGAACACGAAGGTGTCGTTACCGGCGCCTCCGTTCATGGAATCGTTGCCGGCGCCGCCGACAAGCACGTCGGCGCCATTGTTGCCGCTCAGAGTGTCGTTGCCGTTGAAGCCGAGGATGATGTCAGCATTGGCCCCACCATTGATCGCGCCATTGCTGTTGTTGTTGCCCGTCACCAAATTGTACGATTGTGCGCCGAACTGCATGTTCTCGATGGAGTTGAGCGAATCCACGCCGTCCAGCGAGCCCGCGCTGCCGTCAGACACCCTGACGTTGCCGCCGACGAGCGCGAAATCGTAGTTCGCCACCGGCCCTGCGAACACCGCCGTGTCGGCATTGGCGCCGCCAATGAGCGTATCGTTGCCGCCACCGCCGCGGAGCGCGTCAGCGCCCGCGCCGCCGTCGAGGACATTGGCGCCGTCGTCGCCTATGATGGTGTCGCCAGCCGAGCCGCCGGTGACGTTTTCAATCCCAGCGATTGCGCTGAAACCGGACGCCGTTCCCAGCGCAAGGTTCACATTAACGGCGACCGTGGTGACGAGGCCGCTCGGCGGGTCGTAGGTGAGCGTGTCTACGCCGTCCGACAAATCCGCGGTGACGCTCTCCACATTGGTGACTGTGCTGCCGGACTGGAACCTGGTCAGCGAAGTACCGTTGAAGATGACGTCGAGCGTTTCATTGACCGCGCCGTCCTGGCCGACAATGATCAAGGTGTCGGCGTCTGCCCCGCCATTCACCTGATCGACAGCGTCTCCCATCGTATAGAGGATCGTGTCATTACCGGCCCCGCCGCTGATGCTATCGGAGTTTCGTCCGCCGGACAGAACGTCATTGCCGGCGCCGCCATTCAGCGTGTCATTGCCGTTTCCGCCGTACAACATGTCGTTGCCGCCATCGCCGTTTAGGACGTCATTACCGGCAAGACCGAGCAGAATGTCTGTGCCGCCGAATGCCGATGACAGCGTCTGATTGCCATCGCTGCCGGTGCGGACCCGAACGATTGCTGAGGTCGCCTCATTGAAGTTGAACGCCGCGTCGACGAATTGCTGCGTCAACTGAACGAACAAAGTTGAATTGTTGGGCAGCACCAGATTACCATTGACGTCCACATCCGCGCCAAGGAACGGCACAGGCTGGAACGGACCGCCCACGGTTGTCGAGACCGACCATAAATTGCTGAACGCGCCCGGCAAATCGCCGTCGGGGTCCACAATCGTGCTGAAGGCCGTCAACGTGCCAGGCGCCGACCCGTTTGGGCCCAGCGGACGCACCGAGAGGACGCCTATCGGCGCCAGTTCCGGCGTCGTGTAGCTGGTCGTGAAGTCCTGCGCGTCGGTGTAGGTTACCCGCACGCTAAGCCGTTGGCCAATGTCGACCGCGCTGACGGCATAATTAGGATCGCCGACGGTGACGCCTTGGCTGACGCCATTGCGGAACCATTCATAAGTGGCGGTCGCCGCATTCCACTCGCCGTCGGGATCGACGCCGATCAACGCGGTGAGCGTGCCACCGCTGGCGGCCGTGCCGGTGATCGAGACCGGGGCCTGGCCGTCATCAGTGGCTTGCAGGTCGAAGCGAACCTCGCCCGGCGCGCTGTTGAGCTGGCCATCGAACACGGTGAAGTTGAACCCGGCCCCAGCTGGCAACGTCGAGCCCGCGAACTCGTCGCCATTGGCAACAAAGGTGAAGGCGCCCGTGCTCTGGTTGAACGCGGTCACCGTGCCGCCAAACACCGAGCCAGCCACCAGGCGGAACGCGATCGGCGAGCCATCTGGGTCAGAGCCCGTCAGCGTGCCGACAAACGTGTCCGCGCCACCGTTTACACCATCGCCTTCTTGCAGCGATTGCGGAGCGAATGCGCCTGCGATGGGCGCTCTGTTACCCTGCTGAACGTTGATGAGGAACGTATCGGTGATCGAGAGCGCCGGACCCACAGCCGGGATGTCCGTCGCGGTGACGCGGATCGTGATGGCGCCAAGCGGCGCAACCAGCGCATCGGCGACGCCGTTAAGATCGGGATCGTACATCACGAACGCGCCGGTGATCGCGCCAGGCGCGCCTTGCAGCACGAAGCGGAGACCGCCGGCCGCCGCACTGCCGTCCAGAACTTGCCCATTGCCCAGCGTGGCCGTGTAGATGAGGGCCGCAGAGGCAGTCTCGTTGTCGTTGAACACATTGGTTAGGTTCAAAAACAGGTTGAGCGGGTTGCCGGTTCGCGCATTGCTGTCGGGCAGGCCGGGCGGGTTCTGTTGCTGATTGATGAACGGCGCCGTGTTGACGGTCACATTCGGCGCCAGCAACGCTGTGCCGAGCGAGAACGCGACTTCCTGGTGGCCGAGGCCGTCCGTGTAGATTTTCACGATGCGAAGTGCATTGCCCAATTGAGTGTTCGTAGGCGTGAAAGTCAGGCTGGTCGCGCCCGCGATATCGACCCAAACCGTGCCGCCACCGGCCGTGATCTGCTGATCCTGCCATTGGTAATGCACCGAGCCAGGAACGATACCATCGGCGTCGACGATAGCGTCGGTCGCCGTGATCGACGTGCCCACGACCGCTTCAACCAGGGGTGTCGCGGCGACATCGGCCGCTGTCGCGAGTGTGAGCGTTCCGGTGGGAACCGCATTCTCGTTCGGGCCGGGCGGCAAGCCCAACAACTGATTGAGTGTGAAGGTCCCGTCGGCAAATTGCAGACGCTCGATGTTGCGGATGTGATCCACGCCATCGTTGAGGGCGACATTCAGGCCAATTCCCGGCGTCACCGCAATCTGCGACACGGTGTAGAAACCCTGTGCGTCCGGCACAGTGCTAATGATGTAGTTCGCCAGCACATCGCTGTAGATCGCCGTGTCGATATCACCGTCAGTAATATCGAAGAAGATGTCGCGCGTGATTTCGCTGCCGGCGAAGATGTTCCCGTTGGCGTCGCGGGTGAGGTCGACATGGAGCCAAGCGTCGCCGTCGATGTAATCGTCGCCGGCGCGGCCCTCAATACGGTCGCTGCCGTCGCCGCCGAGCATGATGTTGCCAGTGGTGTAGAACACCGGACCCGGCGCGAAGAAGCCGGAGAGGCCGAAGATAAGATCGACATTTTCCAGTTCGTTGAACACCGAGAGCGCCCCGCCGGTGCGTGCGCCGGTGACGGCGTCGACGATGACGGTGTCGATTGTCCCTCTCAGATAATCGTCATGCGCCGATCCGCTGACCGCTTCGGTTTCACGGAAGACGTCGCGCACCGCGTCGCCAGCCGGGATCAGCTGATCGGGTACGAATTCCCGCCGCTCCATATCGACGCTGACAGCGTCGGGCGACTTCTCAAACGAAGCCCAGTCGAAGCCGAGCTTGCCGTAGAATTTGTCGAAGCCGCCCTCGCCCAGCATGATGTCGTCGCCGGAGAAGCCGGTCATCTTGTCGCCTTCGCCGCCGCCGTCGAGCACGTCGTTGCCGCCATAGAGCGGAACTTGGCCCGTGGGTGCGCCGACATCGCCGACCAGGCCGTCGCCGCCGGCGCCGCCGGACAACCAATCGTCGCCATCATTGCCAACGATCGCGTCGTCGCCCTCGTCGCCGAAGATGATGTCGTCGCCCGCGCCACCCGAACCAGAGTCGCCGAGGATCGAATTGCCGAGATGGATCAGATCATTGCCGTCATTGCCGAAGACGATGTCGTCGCCCGCGCCCCCGTCGATGGTGTCGTTGCCCCCATCGCCGTGGATCACATCATCGCCGCTGCTGTCTTGGATGAGGTCGTCGCCCTCACCGCCATAGAGGAAATCGTTGCCGTTGCCGCCATCGATCCAGTCATCGCCTTCGTCGCCATAGACGGTGTCGTCATCGGCTTGGCCCGCCTGCAGACGATCGTTCCAGGGGGTGCCGCCGAGCACCATGGTGTTGCCGAAGAAATTGTCGTCGCCGATGAAATGCACCGTGCCGTCGGCCAACACTTCAACCAGCAGATTGCCGGCGATGCCGTTGCGCAGCCACGTCGAGGGATCGGTGGCGATCCTTACGTCATCGGCGGTGTTGAGTATGCCATCGGCGCCGGCCCCAGCGCTCTGGAACGAACCGTCCGCGTTCCTGAGGAAATAATTCGAAGCCTCGATCGTATATTCCGGTGTGAGGAAGATGCTCGCCGACAAGTGTTTCAGGCCGGTATTGAGCATAATCAGTTCGGCGAATGAGGAGCCTTCGACTTGGGTGCCGAACTCGATGCCCTCTACCCGCGGCAGATAGTAGAGGCGATCAGCGTCTTGCAGCGCTTCCATTTGAGTCTCGAAGACGAAATTGAAGGTCGAGCCAAGCAGGCCTCCAAACAAGTTCTGCTTCTCGGCGAGGCCCCCGATCCAGAGATCGATCTGGTCAACGCCAGTGATGTTGCCGGTACTCCAACCCGCGTGCTGGGCGAGCGGATTGTCTGAGCCGCCCGTGGTGAAAGTATCATCGGCAGTGTGCAGCACCCCATCATTGCCCACGCCGTGGACGGCATTGGCGTAAGCGCCAAGGCTATGAACGAAATCAAACGCGTCCTGGCTGAAGCTCGCGCTGCCGAGGACGGCGTTTTCCACTAATGCTTCCGCGGCTGCGCGCCGATCCGCGAGCGTGCCGCCTATCGAGGCATGTGTACCGTATGCGGCGATGAAGTTCACCAACGATTCCGGGTGCTTCAAGAACTGCCCGAACTCATCCCAGCTCGCGTACGGCTTCAGCGAGGTGTCGCCGGTGCCGCCTGTGTTGAGCTGCGTGTAAATCTGGTTGCGCAGCAGATTGAGCGGGGGAACGCCAGTGTCGCGACCACGGGCGATATTGAGCGCCGGGAGATCGATCGGCAGGCCGACAAGGTTATTCCGCAGCGCGCCCGTGACGAACTCGTCGATCTCGTTGCCGATCTGATTGACCGAACCGAGGATGATATTGGCGGTGGCGGCGCTGCCGTCACCCGCATGCAGCACAGGATTGAGGAAGGCTTGTATCAGGCCGACATCGTTGAGGATCGGGTCGCCGTTAGCATCGAGCATCGGCGTGCCGGCAAGTGGGTTCGGGCGGCCGGTATTGACCGATGTCGGGTTGCCGGCAGCGTCGAGGAACGCGTCCTGCATGACGTAGCGATTGACGGTTTCATCCAGCATCGAATGCCCGAAGCGATAAACCGCGTGCGCAAACTCCGCGGTGATGGCGGGATCGAGCGCGATGTCGTTATTGCCAAACAGGTGGATGTTCGGGGCCACCTTGCGGGCGAACTCCTCGAAAACAATGTGTTGATACTGCACTTCGGTTGCGTACTTGGCGGCCTGGAACAGGCGTTGGCCGTTGAACTCATTGTCGGCGATGCCGTCCGCAAGATTGGCGCCTGGCAGCGCCCAGTCGGATGCAAAGGCAGTGTCGCCATTGGCTAGTTCCTGGCGCACCATCGCCTTGATCAGCTCGATCTGACGATTGTGCTCGCTGTGGAAGATGTCGTGCACAGCGATGAGGCCGATATTTTCGTTCGCGCGCCCGTCGCCGGCTATGTAGTGGCGGTCGAGCAATTCGTTGTCGAAATTGCCTGCACCGATCGCGGTTTCGCCCGCATCGATACGGCCATTGCCGTTGGCGTCGTTGACGATGGCGTCGCCATCGGCGTTGAGGAAAGCGCCGGTTTGCGAGTTCACCGGATTGGCGCTGTGGGCGATGTCGTCGAGGAACGCATGGTTGATGCGCGCCGCGCCCGCCGTCGTGATAGCATTGATTGAACCATCGGCGTTCACCGTGCCCGACACCGTGACGTCGTCGTCTGTGCCAAACAATCCGTCGCCGCCGGTTCCGACTACCAATTGCGCCAGACCGTTGGCGGCGGGAATGAAGTTGCCGTAGGCGTCGGTCTTGATCAGCGGAATGTTCACGACGTCGATGGTGTCGTTCAGGATGATGCCGA
>CXWL01004368.1_pt1 | contig 40616 bp, 29 predicted proteins | sample 590931 | NCBI WGS metagenome assembly CXWL01 (sample SAMEA3498368, study PRJEB10139) | groundwater metagenome | biome: water well; material: biofilm material | place: Germany | collected 2015-04-27 | reverse complement strand
CGACGAATCCAAATCCCTTTGCTTGGCCGGTCGCCCGGTCGGTAATAACCTCGGCACTGCGAATCGCGCCGTAGCTGGAGAACAATTGCTCCAGTTCCGCGTTCGTGACTCCGTAGCTGAGGTTTCCCACATACAGTTTTTTACCCATCGTATTTACTCCTCATCGATGGTACTTCCAACCCGCGATTTTCCTTTCAGGGCTGGGCGTGAAAGGGGCCAACAGTTTGACCCGTAGGTAGCAGGGCGATCAAGGCTAAAGAATCGGACTTGCAAAGGAGAGTCGTATCCGCGCCGTCGGTCGTCAAACCAACCAGCCCACAGTTTACCACGTCTCCAAAACATAGCAAGCAGATTATTTTTGCTTGGCCGCAATATCGGGAAGCCTGAGGCCACATGTTGGCGGGGGAGAACGCAATTCACGCCGAACCGCGTATTCGTTGACAGGTTAGCTCCGCCTTCGGTATCTTCCTGACATGGCGCGGAAGCGCGGCGATAACATAGGTCCCGCAACGCCGAAAAGTTCCGGCACTTCTACGCTCTTTTCTTCATCTCCAAATGAGGTTAAGTGGCTCGTACAAGGTTTTTCTAAGCATATCTCCGCCCTCAAATCGCCGGAGACAAAGGAAGCCACCATCCGCCAGAACTACATTGATCCATTCTGGAAGGCACTCGGTTGGGACGTGGGCGACACCAAGCAACTCGGCCCAAGTGAAGCCGAAGTCATCATCGAAAAGAACGTCGAAACGGCGGAGTCCACGGGCCTGCGCAATCGCCGCCCCGACTATCTTTTCAGGCTGGGCGGCTTCCCGCGATTCATCGTCGAGGCAAAGAAACCCGCTGTAGACATCGACGCGGATAAGGAAGCCATTTTTCAGGCCAAGCAATATGCCTGGAACAGCACTATTCCCTTCGCAATTCTGACCGACTTCGAGCACTTTAGGCTTTTCGACACTACGCTCAAACCCATCATTAAGGAGCCATGTCGCGGATTGCTCAAGGAATTTTCGCTTCACTGCGCCAGCTACGAGACACAGTGGGACGTGCTGAAGGACACATTTGGGCGGTCGGCCGTCGAAGGTGGCTCACTCGAACGCCTGCTCGCAAGCGTCAAGAAGATTAGACCAGGCCGGCGCGTCCGTACTGTGGACCGGATGCTGATTGATCTCAAGGGCGGCGAGCCGGTCGATCAGGTGTTCCTCGCCTATCTCGATATCCATAGGCGGCAATTCGCCGCTGATATCTACCGCCACAACAAGGCCGCCTTCCCCGATGCGGACACGCTCCACGGCGCGGCCAAACTCACCGAAGCGGTGCAACGCCTGATGGACCGCCTGGTATTCATGCGCGTCTGTGAGGACCGCGACATCATCCGCTTTGGCTCCCTTCGGGAAACTCTGAATCGCGTCGGAACCGAAGGCGGCGAGTTTTATGAATCCCTTGTTGCCACGTTTCGTGATCTCAATGCCAGATACAACGGTTATCTCTACAAGCCGCACTTCTCCGAGGAGTTGAAGGTCGATGGCGGCGTGCTCGCCGACTTCACCCGCACGCTGTACCCGCCGGACGGTCCGTGGGACTTCGCCGCCATCGGCGACGACATTCTCGGCATCGTCTACGAACGGTTTCTCGGCAACGTCGTCACGGTCAAAAAGAGCCAGGCCACCATTGAGGAGAAGCCCGAAGTCCGCCACGCCGGGGGTGTCTACTATACGCCGCGATTCATTGTGGACACGATCATCCGCCGCGTAGTCGGGCCCAAGATTCAGGGCAAAACTCCGGCGGAAGTTCTGGACGTGAAGATTCTCGATCCCGCCTGTGGTTCGGGTTCATTCCTCGTGGCCGCTCTGCAATACCTGTTTGATAATTGCCTCGCCGCTGTGCATTCCGATCCGTCCCTGGCCAAGGTTGTCGTTCCTGCACTCTCGGCTGGGTCAGGCACGAAGGGTCGCAAAAAGAAATCGGAAATTGCCTTCAAGGACAAGGAGGGTCGTTGGTATCTCGCTCCCGACTTTCGCGCGGCGCTTTTGACCCATTGCATTCACGGGGTGGACATCGACCAGCAGGCCGTGGAGGTCACGGTGATGTCGCTGTACCTGAAGATGCTGGAATCTAAACTGCCCGAAAACTGGGCGACTCTCTGGGTCGAGCGGCAGTTGCTCCCGCCCTTGGACAACAACATTCAGTGCGGCAACTCGCTCGTCGATGAAGAAAGTTACTATCGCTTCCGCGAAACGAAGGATCGCAATCAACGGTCTCTGTACGGAGAGGAAAACGAAGACACCCGATTTCGCATCAATCGATTCGACTGGACCAGCCGCACCCGCGGCTTCGGTCGGCTGCTCGATTCGCAGGCCGTCGAGGAACGCGGAAAAGCCGGCTTCGACTGCATCATCGGCAACCCGCCGTACATTCGCGTGCAGGAGTTGAACAAGTGGGCGACGGAGGAGTGCGAGTTCTACAAGTGGAAGTATAAGAGCGCCGCGAAGGGCAACTATGATATTTATGTGGTGTTCGCAGAAAAGGCTCTGTCGCTACTCGCCCCTGACGGCTTGCTCGGCTTCATTATGCCTCATAAGTTTTGGCAGGCCAAGTACGGTGAAGGACTACGAAAGGTGATCGCTGACGGGAAGCACTTGAGAGCCGTCGTGGACTTCGGCGATCAACAGGTGTTCAAAGGCGCGACGACGTACACGGCGGTGCATGTTCTGGCGCAGACGGTCGGCGAGAACCATGTGGACTACGCGAAGATTGTGGAGTTGGACGACGGACGCTCGCAGTGCGCCGACCTTGATGCGGGTACGCAGGCGGTGGGTTCCAAGCGGTTCAAGGGGCGCATGCCCGAGGGGGTGGGGCCTTGGGTATTTAGCAACGGGACCGTGGCGAAGTGGCTGGAAGAAGTACGAGCAGACCACAAGACCCTAGGCGACATCACCTACAAGATCGCGCAGGGAATCGTCAGTGGGTGTGACCCCGCCTTCTATGTTGAGCGACGTGGCAAGCTATCGTACAGCGAATTGACGGGGCGCGAACATGAGATCGAAAAAGAGTTGTTGCATCCACTGTTAAAAGGCTCCGTGCATGTTCGGAAGTGGATACCGGACATGTCTACGCTGGCCGTCCTCTTTCCGTACGAACAGCATAAGAAGGAATGGTCGCTCATCCCGCCTGCGCGCATGGCAGCGGAATACCCAAAGGCCTTCGCATATCTTATGAATTGCCGCAAGAAACTGGAAGAACGGGAAGAAGGTCGCTTCGCGGGGAATGAATTTTATCAGTTCTCACGCCCTCAGAACTTCGAAGTCATGAAACGCGAGAAAATACTCGTTCCGGCCATCGCGCAACGAGCTGAGTATGCATTGGATACCAAGGGAGAGCACTTCTTCGTTGGCAGCGGCGGCGGTGGCGGCGGCGCGCACGGCGTCGTCCCCAACATTTCGATAGACCTTCATTATCTTTGCGGCCTCTTAAATAGTACCTGCCTTGATGCTTTCCTCCAGAAGGTTACGACGCCGTTTCACAGCGGCTGGTTCGCGTATAGCAAGGCCTACATTGCGCAGATCCCCATCAAACTTCCCACGACCGCCGAGGATAAGAAGCTCGCAAAGCGGATTACTGAATCCGTCCGCGCAATTATCGACGCGAAAACCAAGCTCCGCGCTCCAATGCTCTCCGACCGTCAGACCAAGTCCCTTGAGGCCGAGATCGAAACTCTCGAACGCCGCATCGACGACGCCGTCTTCTCGTTATACGGAGTGGATGGCCTACCGACCGGTTAACACAATTTCTCCAAAAAACGCGCGCGCTGCGGATGTTATAGAGAGTGATGGACAGAAAGGGCGAAACCACTCAACTTTCCTCAGTACGAGGGTTTGAACCCGCTACATGTGGTACCCAAACGTACCCCGACCACAACGCAAAAAACAGTACTTTTCCGAGCGAACCCAAAGTCAAGATGGGCAACTCGGACTGCGATTCCCGGAACCCAATCCCGGGCCTCGCCAATCGAGTAACTTGAAATGACGATACGGACCCATTCATGGAGAGGAGTTTGTCAAGCCGCCGGTGCAAGATCCCCGGCGGCCCTTCGCATCACCGCGATTGGATCGGGGACGAGCACAAAACGAATGGCGAACCGACACGCATTCCGCGTGCCGAACAGAATTGTGCCTGTCCCTCGTTTCCCCAGCCATTAATTTCCGTCGCCAAACGACCCTTGAAACACGCCGAAATCGCCGAGATCAGTATCGCCGTTTGGGTCCAGATCGGTCATCCGGCAAGCCGGGGCGACATTGCCGTCCGGCCCGCCAAGACAGGCTAGTAATACAACCAGGTCCGGAAGATTCGCGTGACCATCGCCGTTGAAATCACCGCTTGTCCAGAACTCCAATGCCCCCATGTCAACGATGCGATCCGGAACCGCCTGCGATGATCGACCCGTGTCGGTGGTTGCCAGATCGTTCGCAAATCTCGGGTGGAAGTCGCGGTCGATCGGGATCGGCTCGCCTAAGTCGCCGTCGCCGTCGAGATCGGTTCCGTCGGCGGGCAAAGCCCTGTTGTCGGCGGCGTCAATGCACGGCGATCCAGCACGCAGCCGCAGGTCGCCATAGTCGTCGTTCGCTGCTTCGTCGATATTGGGCGTGGCCGGAGAATCGCCCCAGCCGTCACCGCCGTCGGAGGGGTTTCGAACCCATAGAGGGTCGGAGTTGATATTGCCGATGCCGTTCCAACCGCCCTGCACGCTACCATAGGAGACAATTGTGGTGCTGCCCCCGGTATTTGAAATCTGCGGTCCGTTTGATGCGGAGTTTCCCCAGAGGATGCAGTTGGCGAGGGTGGAGGTGCTTTGATCGTTGTAGATTCCGCCGCCGAAGATGGCGGCGTTCCCGGATAATATGCAGTTGGTCAACTTCGGCTGGCTGCCAGAATTGTACATTCCGCCGCCCCAGGGAGCCCTGTTCCCGGACAGCGTGCAATTGGTTACCGTCGAGGCGCTGTCATTCGTGTGGTAGATTGCTCCGCCGCGACCGGCCGAGTTGCCGCTGAACACGCAATTGATCACCTTTGACGTCGCGGAATTATTGTACACCGCGCCGCCCCAGGCGTTGACGACGTTTTCGATAAACGTGCAGTCGGTGATTGTCGGCCCGCCCCCCAGGTTAAACATTCCTCCGCCGTCGTCGTGCGCGAAATTCGCGATGAATGTGCAGCAGTTCACCTTCGGACTGCTGTTCGAGTTGTACATGCCGCCGCCATGAAAGGTAAATGCGGTGTTGCCGCGAAAGGTGCAGCCGCTCACCGTCGGATGGCTGGCATTGTTGTACATCCCGCCTCCTTCCAAGGCCATGTTGTTGCTGAACGTGCATTCAGTGAATGATGGGAGGCCGCCGTTCGTGTTGAACACTCCCCCTCCGCTGGCTTCGGCCCTGTTGTACGAAAAATGACAATGGATCACGGTCGGGCTGCCGCCGTCGTTGTACATGCCGGCCCCGCGATCGTCGGGCGTGAGGCCGTTTGCCCGTCCCGAGTTAATGGTAAACCCGTCTAGGATTGCGGAGGCATCTGTGCCGCTTCCCGTAACGATGTGGTAGTTATTGTCCGCCAGGTTTCCCGCCGCGCCGATCTCGCCGCTGAGAATGGTCTGATCGAAGAGCCCCGCACGGTATTCAAGAAAGACCTCGACACCCGCAAACCCTCCATACAGCGCGACTCCATCGTGCAGTTCGAAGGTCGCAAAGCGATTGTTCGAATGCAGACCGGTGCTGACATCGAAGTCCGGTCGGTACACTCCAGAGGCAACCCACACTTGGTCGCCGGCCTGGGCGACCGTCAGCGCGGATTGCAGTTCCGTGAAGGCATCCGGCCAGTTCGCCCCCGTTTCCGCACCGTTGGCGTCGTCGTTCACGTACCAGACGTGTTGAGCGCGCGCGGTCGCGGCCATGGCCAGCGCACCAAAGACCAACCCGCAAAGCGTTCGGGCAGCGCGAGAGAAATACATTTTGCGTACTCTTACCCCTCAATAGACTGCAGCCAGCGTACCGAATCGCCGTGAAAACCTCAATGCAGCCAGCAGGTTACATCTCGATGCAATTGTTTTCGGACGCCCCGGCCACAAAGAGATCGTGGCGACACGGGGAAACAGAAAAAAGATGCAAAACGAGCCGTTCAAACCGCGTTTTCATGCTCCGAACGCGGATTTCGCGACTGCATCTCACCCTTCGTCCCGCCTTCTTGGCGCCTTCTCAAGCCAAACGAATCAGGCGAAAGACCTTCCGCGCATGTCGGACGGGATAGGTTGCTTGAGCTGGGAGAGAATGGTGGGGGCAACGTCGTAGAGCGTGGGGCCGTTCACCCGGCCACGGGCGGGTAGCGCGGGGTGCGTGACGATATAAAGGCCTTGCTGGGCGTGGTTTGCATCGTCAGGGCCGGTGTCGTTTTCGAAGGTGTAGAGGGTGTCTGAGCCGACCAGGCCTACCGAACGCCAGCGCAGGTCGCCGAAGATGACCACCAAATCGGGGGCCACGCCGTTGACCTTCTTGTAAATCTTTTCCGGCTTGTAGCACTTGTTGCCCATCGGCTGACCTTTGTCATCCTTGATCGCTTCGATTTTTTGGGCCAATTCGTCGCGGAACGACTCGTACTTCGAATGCTCAACGGTGCCGTTGGGCTCGCGGCCCTTCACATTGATGAAAAGCCGGCCATAGTAGCCGCCGTCGCCCCAGGCCGTTGTCTTGTCCCAGTTCACGTCTTTGTAATCGAACTTTTGCTTGGGTTTGGGCGGCTCCTTGAAGACGAGGTAGCCTTCGTTCATCAGCCATTGGTTGAACATGAGCCCTCCGACCATCGTTTTGCACCCGTGATCGGAGACGACCCAGACGGCGGTTTTTTCGAGGTCCATACAAGCGAGCGTTTCGCCGATTTCGCGATCCACATACCTGTAGTATTCGAGGATCGAATTCTGAAACGCGTTGCCCGGCACATGCGCGTGGTGGGTGGGGTCCATACAGCTCCAGAACCCGTGGTGGATGCGATCGACGCCCATTTCGACGGACCAGTAGAGGTCCCATGGTCGTGTTTTGAGCAAGTGGCGGATGACTTTGAATCGCTTCTGGGTCATCAGGTGAATCTGGTCGAGCAGCCACTGTTTGTCGTCGGTTCGGAAACCCTTCACGTCTACCATGTATTCGCCGACGAGATCATTGACTTCTGTGCGGAGGGTTGGGGGGTGGGTCCATTGAATCTTGGGGTCGTTGGTGTCGGGAGTGAGGAAGCTGGTAATCATGCAGCCGTTGATGGGCTTTGTGATCGGATACGTTCCGGGGACGCCGACCACGATGCTGCTCTTGCCGGCCGCCGTAAGTATCTCCCAGATGCGCGGCTCCTTTACCGCAAGCGAAGTGGCGATGCTGAGCTTGTCGTAGGAGTGGTCGGCGCGGTTGCGGAAGCCGTAAATTCCCAGCGTGCCGGGGTCCTTGCTGGAGGACATGCAGCTCCACGCGGGGACGGTGATGGGGGGCATACTGCTCGTAAGCTCGCCGTAAGTGCCTGACTGCATAAGTCGCCGGAGATTTGGCAACTCGTGAAGCCATTTGTCGAACACGAGCGAGGGTTCGGCACAATCCAATCCGATGACAGCAACTTTTTCGATAGTATTCATAAATCACATATAAACTATTTCGAGGACACTAGGCGAAGCGAGATTCCCGCTTCACGTAGTTCTTTCTCAATATCGATTGCCTTCTCCGTAACATCTTCGCCGAATTCACTCCTTGAAATCCCGTCCAAATCCGAATGGATTACGGTGCCTTTTTTCAGCAAAATGCACACATTTTGTCTGCCCAATCTGCCAAAAAACCAGCCGAGTTCAAATGCGACATTCGGTCTTGCCTGAGCATAACGTTTGTCCGCAGTCTGCACCACGTCATCAGGAGTCAGTAGGGCAAACACGTAAGCTGCCCCTTCGGCCTCTTGCTCGAACTTCTCGATAAGGGTTCGTCCTTTCCCGGCTTCGAGAGTCATCACGACAGGGGTCAGTTTAAGTTCGTCTCTGAGGTAGTCGCGCAACCTACGCACATTAAGTTCGTCGTGCCCATGAATGATGAAGACCTTAGGAACTCCACCTTGGCCTAGCTGCGGACTTCGCGGCGAAGATGGGGATGCCCGCACCACGTTGTTGGCGCTCGCCGGTGGTCGCGAATTCTTGATCGGTCGCTTGAGCTCTCCACGGATTATAGGCTTTGTGAATGCGAACAAACTCTTGACATCTACTCCTTCTGCCTCTAGCTCAGCCATGCAGGCCATGATGTGTGGTGGTGCCTGGTCCTTCATAGGCATTTCAGGCTCCCACGGATATGGTCGATCGAGAATTGGCGAGTCTGTAGCGAGATCGGAAAACAACGCCGCCAGGATCAATGCTGCGTTTTCGTTTTTTTCATTGAGATCGTTCAAATCTGAAACGGCGGATTGATAATACGATTGGACGTCTACACGTGGGGCCGTGTTTGCAGATGCGCGACGAAGAGGGAGATTATATGACTGAATTAGTTCATCTAGAGAGCCGTCGTTTTTGCAGATCTCCTCCTCGAGTGCCTTCTTTATCAGCACGATCAATTTGTTGGATAATTTTGGGCACTGTTCCATTAAAGTCGCTTGGCCAGCAGAGCCCGCCCTCCTTATCGACGGCCTCGCTCACGTGCCTTTCTGTTTGCAAAAACCAACGACGAAACAAGAAGGTGATTTACAATCCGACATTCCTCCCTGGGGCAGGACCTATCTGCCGCCGCAGAATTCCGCGGCGAGGTGGCCTTCCCGCGTATACCCGGGGCTCGCCGTCCCGCAGGGACGCCATGAGAATAGCCCAGCGTTTCAACACTGGGAAGGCGTCGCGGCCTCGCACGGGAGTCCCGTAGGGACGATTGAAACTCACCCAAAGACATACCGAGGATCATACTCGATCCGGTGCCTTTCTAGAAACGCGATGAACTCCTCCTCGAATGTTTTCGTAGAATGGTGCTCCACTTGTTGTCCGATGTAGGCGATCGTGTCGTGGATCGCCGAGATTCCGATGCTGAAGGCGCCATAGCCTTCCTGCCACGCAAATGCCCTTGCTTCAGGGAATGAATCATGCACCCACTTCGACGATCCGCCTTTCAAGAGCTGGATCGCTTTGGCAACGCTCAAGGTCGATGGCAGAGACGCCAAGACATGGGCATGATCATCGGTTCCGCCGACTGCCAAGGCCTTGATCGCGTTCTCGCGCGCGATTCCACCGACATACGCCCAGAGTCGATCGCGCCAAGCGGGCAAGATGAACTTTCGTCGATCTTTGGTGCTGAAGATGTAGTGAATCAGGCAACTCGAGTAGGAATGCGGCATATCGCAAAACCTCAACTTCAATCGTCCCTACGGGACTTCCACGCTGTTTCCGTTCGCGCACCCAGCGTTGAAACGCTGGGCTATTTTCATACGTCCCCTCCGGGGCCACCCAGAGCGCGTCTCTGTGGTGATTGGACTCGGGCCCCGACGATAGTCGAACGGCGGGCCGTTTCCCTGCAGTTTGACAATCTAAGCAGGGAATCGCTTAATGTGGTCCACGGCTTGCGGGACCACCTTGTCAATGGCTTGTTGGAGGCCGCAGTCGAGGATTGCACCCGCGGCTTGGGAATGACCCCCGCCGCCGAATCCGGCGGCAAGCTCAAGGACGGTGACGTTGCCCGAACCGCGAAAGTTGATTCGCGTTTTGTCTTTGCGGCCTTCCGAAAAAAGCATGGCCAGGCGGACGCCGTCGAGCGAGCGCGGCACGTTGATCTGTTCGTCGATGTCGGCGGCGGTGCAACCCGCATCGTGGATTTCGTCGTAGCTCGCGGAGCTGTAGGCGATCGATCCGTCACCCACTAGGCGAGTGTTGTCGTAGACCACGCGGAGTAGATCAAACTCGCTCTTGCGCTGACTGCGGCCAAGGCGTTCGCCGAGGTCGCCCACGTCGGCCCCAAGTTCCGCAAGATCCGCAGCAGCTCGGAGTGATGATGCTCTGGTTGTGGGCAGCGAAAACCCAAGTGTATCCGTTAGAATTCCAGCATAGAGCAGGGAGGCCAGCGTCGGCGAGATCGCATAACTGGCCTGGCGGAACAAGTAATAGACCATCTCACACGTGCTGGCGGCCTGGGGCTCAATCCAATTGACGATTCCAAATCGTGTGTTGGAGTCGTGGTGATCGATGTTGATGATAGACCGGCCTGCAGACCAATCGGTCTGCCGCAGGTCAGGTCCGACATTGCAACGGTCCTTCCTGGCGGTGTCGAGCACGACAAAGGCATCGGCGGATGCGAAGTCTTCCTTGGTCGCAGCCGGAACTTTCGCCCAATCCAGCATGAACGCGAGGCGCTGCGAGATCGAGGCGGGGGGGAGCGACGCCTTGGGGTGCCGGTTGGCCGCACTCAGCGCGAGGCTCATTCCCAGCATCGACCCCAGCGCGTCCGCGTCCGGAACGACGTGGGAGATGACGACGGGCGATTTCGCCTGGCGGAGCGAGTCGATGGCATCGGTCGGAACATTCATGGATGAATTGTCGATTGTCGATTGTCAATTGTCGATTGCAGGTTTTGCGGCGCACCGTGCGAATCGCGCAAATCGACAATCGAAAATCTCAAATCGACAATCTGCTTATCCCTGTTTCATCGACTCGATGAGGATGTCCGCGATCTCAGGCCGGGTGAACTCGGCGGGGGGGCGCTGACCGGCCACGAGCATTTCGCGGACCTTGGTTCCTGATAGTGCAACGCGATCGCCTTCGATCACTGGAAACGTCTTTTCGCTGACCATGCCGCCCGCAAGCTTGGACCAGGAAGTGTTTTCGAATTTGAGAGGCGTGATTTTCAGTGCGCCTGTCGGCAGCGAATCCATGGTCTCCTGCGCTGCGTAGGTGCCGTAATACGTACCCACTCCCGCGTGATCACGACCCACAATGAAATGTGAGCAGCCATAGTTTTGTCGCAGAATAGCGTGCAAAACACACTCTTTGGGCCCGGCGTAGCGCATCGCGGCGGGCATCACCGCGAGCATGGTGTGCTCCGGGTGATAATACTTGGTGATCAGCGTCTCGTAACACTTCATGCGCACTTCGGGAGAAATGTCGCCGTCCTTGGTCGCGCCCATGAGCGGGTGAATCAGGAGGCCATCCACGATTTCCTGGGCACATTTGGTCAGATATTCGTGGGCGCGGTGGATCGGGTTTCGGGTTTGAAAGGCGACAATCGTCTTCCATCCGCGCTTCTCAAACTCGGCGCGCGTTTGGCGAGGAGTCAGGCGGTGCGAAGTAAACATCGGATCGTGTCGCAGAGTCACCACGTCGATTGCTCCGGCCAGGCAGGTGTCGCCCGATCCCATCACGTTTTTTACGCCCGGATGTGCCACGTCCTCGGTGCCGAAGGACTTGAGGGCCTGCTTACGCTTATCTTGCTTGTACTTCTCACGAACCGTGATGTAACCCAGCAACCTGCCCTTGTCGTCATGGAGCGCAACGCGGTCGCCCACGCCGACTTTGCCTGCCGTCGCATCATCGACCGCCAACGTAATCGGGATCGGCCAGGTAGCTCCGCCCGAAAGGGTCATCTTGTCGCAAACGCTGTTGTAATCCGCCTCCCCCATAAACCCATCGAGGGGGCTCATGGCCCCGCAGCCGATCATCTCGAAGTCGCACTGCTGCCAATCGTTGAGGGTAATGGAATGTTTGGGTGCGGCTGCTTCCTTTTTTGCCCCGGTACGATCCACCAGCCGCCCGCCATGCGGCTCCACCAAACCTTGAATGCTCATTTCGTCAGACTCTCCTGTAGTTTTCGGACTCTTTCGCCATCCCGGTGCAATGTCACGGTCACCACGGCGAATCAAAGAGACTAGAAAGAACGCCCGCGAATATCAAGCCCCAAGGAAGGAAAACCACCTGAGTAAGGGTTAGGTTTCCGGGCCTGCAGATAAAGGGGCCATTCGTGCACGATAGCGGTGATATAAGTAGGACGCCCCAATCAGCATCAATCCCAAAACAAGGAACGAAATGATACGGTATGGAGTCCGAACATTAGCCATGTCGTAGAGAAAGACCTTTATCAAGGCAACGCCGAAGAGAACCAGCGAACACATACGAAGGGCCGAGTTGCTCCGGGCGAACCCCAGGAGCATCAACACGATAGCAAAAAGAGCCCACAAAACGGAGATAGCCGCCAACCGAGCTCCAGGAAGGAATTCGACAAAAAAAGCACAAGCCTCGATGTTTAGCGCCAGGAAGAAAAAGATTCCAAACACGGCGAACAAAAGCCTCTTGGCCGGCGCGAACGCTTCAATGTCCTGGCTCCTCCTGCCACGTCCAATAGTCAATGCGCCGGCCATGGACACCGCGAGAATCGTCACAATCGTGGTCCAACGGGCGAAGGCAGTAATTGCAAATCCACTTCGAAATCGCAAATCGGAGTAATCGAGACCGTACACGGCTGTTTGGTCCCAGCAAAAATACTTGGCGGCGCCCACGAGGATCAAGACCACGCCAGCACTGAGCATTCTATTGTCGTTGATCCGAATGGACGCCCAGAGCAATGCCAGTCCTTGGATTGTCCAGAACACCGTGATCCAGTGGCCGGAAAAGAGCACCGGCACCGTGACGACCAGGAATAACGTACCCATGGCCACCAGAAGTACGAAGGGCTGTTTTGCGTGTGGGTTACGCTTGCGCAATTGAAGCGCGAGGTAAAAGTACAACGCAGCATAGCCAATGGATACGAAGCTGACGGATCTAAGCGATGCGAATTCACGAACGATGGCAAACGAGAGGCCGAATGCGATGGCGGCGTTCACACCCGTGATCACGTAGCCTGCCTGCGAAGCAGAGTCGCTGCGAACAAAGTAGTACGCAAACGGAACCAACGCATAGACTACGAAGAACACATTCAGAAATGTCAAAGTCGGAAGAAACTTCTCCGGAGCGTAGTGGCGAACATGCCACGCGAAAAAGAGCAGCCAAGTCGCCGCGAACCCCAACGAATTCAGCAGACCCCATCTCTTATGGAATGCGATTGCGACGATTCCACCATTGAGGATGGTCATGTAGCTCATTAATGCGATCTGGTTGTCCTGGCGCGTGCTGAGCACCATCGGCGTCAGAAAACCGCCGATGATGCCGAGCACCGCTAGCCACTTTACGTCGTGAACCAAGGACAAATAGCCCGCCAGCGCGGTTACCGCGACCATCAAAAGGAACGCGACAGGTTGTCCGATCAGGTGGTAAATCTGGAACGATGCGTAGCCCGAAAAGTATAAGACCGCTACGCCGCCGCCGCACAAATACAGGCCAAAAATCGTAAGCCCTTTGCGACGGAACATCTCACCCAAAACCAAGCAAGCTGTTCCCCCAGCGTAGGCCAGCGCTACGCGGCCGGCTGGACCGATCCAGTTTTGGTCGAATGCGTACTTCAGAAAATAACCCACGCCCAGCACCATGACGGCGATTCCCACGATCAAGAGCCATTTCTGGCCCAGTCGCAGTTCCGCCGAAGAATCGAATAGCTCAGGGACAGGATCGCCAAGTCGCTCCGCGAATCTTGGTGGTACCTGAGGAGAAAATGATGGACCGGAAACGGCTGAAACGGGTGGCGGATCATTTCGTTCTTGTGCGGCTTCCGATTGACGTGTCGAAAGTACTTGTTGTTCCAACGTTGGGGTACGGGCTTGCTGCTCGCGCGACTTGAGCAGTCCCGTAACCAGCTCGCTCTGGATCAACTGGATAGAGTCTTGCATGGTCTTGATTCGCTGCGCCAGCGATTCAACTTGGGAACCAGCTCCGACAACATCATTTCGCAAATGGATCAATCGGCGGATGGGGCTGAAGTCCAGGCCGCATTGAGGACAGTGGTCCTGCAATATCGCCGATTGTGCCTGGCATCTTGGACAAAGCATTTATTTGCTCTGAAACAGGTACTTTTTGTGAACGGGTGCCAACTATACCCGCGAGTAAAGCACTACGCGATCATTTTGGACAGCAAACCGGATTGGACTCGGAACGCCCTATAAAGACACCTTCGGAATTGCCGACTTTTATCTTGATTTCAGGCGCCTTTTTGATTAGATTAAGACATTCGTATCGGGTCGAAGGGCAGGAAATCAGATCAAGGGGCAGGGGGAGATGCATCCGGAAAAACGAGGATGGGGCGCGTTCGGTGCGTTTTCGCTCAATGGCGAGCTGAAGAGCGAGAGGCCACTGGTATTACTACGCGAGCGAATCGAGCAGATCGAGGAGTCCAGGAACCTGCCCTTTTCAGAGCGCGAACAAGAAATTGCCGCCCTTCGGACTCAATGGGATTCCGCAGCCCGAACCATTTATGCAGATCTTGAGCCCTGGGAGACCGTCTTTGTCGCCCGCCATCCCAATCGCCCGCTCGTAAGAGATTACATCCACCACGCGGTCCACGAGTTTTGCGAACTGCACGGCGATCGCAACTACGGCGACGACGCCGCAATCGTCACGGGCCTTGGCTGGATCGGTCCGCACCGAGTCATGATTATCGGGCAGAATCGCGGGCGAACGCTTACCGAGCGCATGGCCTGCAACTTTGGTTGCCCGCATCCAGAAGGCTATCGCAAAGCGCTCGCCAAAATGCGCTTCGCCGCCAAGTATGGATTGCCAATTGTGTCACTCGTTGACACTCCCGGCGCCTACCCGGGGATGGAGGCCGAGCGGCGCGGCATCGCCCAGGCCATCGCCGCCAATCTTCAGGCCATGCCCATGCTTCGCGTTCCGCTCATTTCCATCGTGATCGGCGAGGGCGGAAGCGGGGGGGCTTTGGGCATCGCCGTTTCCGACAGAATGGCCATGTTTGAACACAGCATTTTCTCGGTGATTTCGCCGGAAGGCTGCGCGGCAATTCTCTGGAAGACCAGCGCTCAGGCAAAGGAAGCCGCATCCGCTTTGCGCATGCGGGCGAAGGATTTGCTGGAATTGGGCTTGATTGACGAAGTCATCGCCGAACCGGTGGGGGGCGCCCATCGCAATCATGCCGCCGCCGCAGCATCATTCCAGGAATTCGTGGTTCGTCAGATCAACGAACTCAAGACTCATTCGCCCGATGATTTGCTGAGCCGACGCTATCAGCGTCTTCGTTCGCTTGGCTGCTCGTACGAGCAGGTATTCGCGCCGACCCCATGACCGAAAACTCTTTCGGCCAACCTCCCCGCGAAAAAACTTTATCCGGCGTCGGAAATCGTTTGCTTGCCCTTTTCTGTAGGCTTGGCCGCGCCTATCCTTGCTATATGAAACCCCAAGGCGGCACAACCATGCGGCTCCATGTACTGAGTTGCGTCTGTCTATTCACGGTGGTTGGCTGCGGCCAATCGCCCATCACCACGCCGGGAGACGGAGAAGTACTGTTTCGCGACGATTTCAACACCATCCTGCAAGAAGGCTGGGCCTTGGACGGCTCCAACGCGGACTTTAGCCTGACGGAGCGTCCCGACCATCTCACGCTTTTCCCGCCCGACGCAATTCCCGATGGCGAACAGGCCGCCACCACCGTCCTTCTACGCAAGCTTGACGGCGATTTTGTGGTCACCACCAAGCTCGATTTTCAGACCATCACCGATTTGCAATCCTCCGGCGTGGTTGTACAGGGCGAGGATGGGCGGACTGTCCTGCTGGGTGTTTCGGAAATAGGCCAGGTTGGGTTCCGTGGGGTGCTTATGCTGGCAGACCGTGGTCCGGGAATCGAGCGAGGCCGGGCCCTGGCCCGCTCCGATTTGCAAACGGTGTATCTTCGATTGGCCCGCGAGGGGAATCGATTTACAGGGTCGTTCAGTGCCGATGGCGTCGATTTTACCGCCGTGGTGGGCAAGCTGACAAACGACCTTTCCGTGGCGGTCGACATTGGGGTTGGCACGCTGATCGCGAAAGCCTGCTCTATAAACTGCGATGAGCGCGTGCCTGCGGAATTCGATTTCTTTGAAGTTCGGTCACTGACCCCATAACATTCACTGGAATTTGACTGAAATCGGTCTCGTTGGACCCGAACCCAAGGTTTTGTTATTGGACGCCAGTTTGCTTGTTGCTTATGGGGTTTTAAGCTCGTATACTGGACAATTCACAGCCTAGGGGGTTTCGCGCATATTGATCGGCTTTACGCGAACACACGAACGGGTTCGGGCATGATTGCTCTCCATGTGCCAACTTGGAAAGCTTGGGAGACGGAGGCGGTTTTGAAGAAACAACTACAAATTGCGGGTGCCATCTTCGCTCTGGGGGTGGCGTGTTCGAGCGCGTCGGCGCAATCTTTTACGTTCGATTTTAATTCGCTGGAAAACCGAAACCGGGACGGCGCGATCAGTGACTACATGACCGCTATTTATGGGTCGAGCGTTGTGACCGATGGCGCCCGCGTCACCGATGAAACTTCGGTTCCAGGTGGAGTGACTGACCTGTTCATTGCTACTTCGTTGCAGTTGCTCAACCGGGGCGATTTTGAAATCAACTTCGGAGCGGTTCCCATTATTTCTGTCCAGTTTGAGGGGCACGTACTCGATCCAACTCCAGGCGATGATTTCCACCTCCGCGCTTTTAACGGCAACGTCGAAGTGTTCGCCTATTCGCGAAACGAGGGCCAGGAAACCTTTGACAGCGGGTTGCTGACTTTCCCGTCTCCCGTCGATCGGCTGATATTTTCCGATAGTGGTCGCAAGGACGTGGGCGTTGATGATTTGACTGTACAAGTCGTCCCCGAACCTGCTACGGCTCTTCTCATGCTCGCAGGCCTGACCGTCGGGCTCGTGCGTAGGAGGCATATTTAGACCGCGCCGGGATGGCGACGCGAAGAGAGTTGTCACTTACCCTCGGGTCGCTCGTGCGGTTACTATCGTAGCGTGCATCGCAACATTTGTTTTCAGGTAGCTTACGACGGTACCGATTTTCACGGGTGGCAAACGCAGTCGGGCCAGCGAACCGTCCAGGAAGTCATCGAAGAGAGAATCCGGAGGACCGTCCGGCATCCCGTCGATCTCATTGGCAGCGGACGCACCGACGCGGGCGTTCACGCCGCGGGCCAGGTGGGCAACTTTCGTACGAGTTGCGAGTTGGACTGCGGAAAACTTCATCATTCCATTAGCTCGCGGCTGCCCAAAGACATTTCCATTTTTGATGTGCGCGAAGTACACACGGACTTTCACGCCACGCGCAGCGCAGTAAGCAAGCTGTACCAATATCGAATTTTCAATGCGCGACACCGACCCGTCGAACGATTCGTACAGCGATACGTCTACCATTATTGGGATCCTCTTGAAGCAGGCCCGATGCGCGAAGCTGCGGCACACTTCGTCGGCGAGAAGGATTTTTCGGCCATGACGGCGGCGGCGGGGCGGCGAGAGTGCATGGTCCGCACGGTCTTTCGTTGCGACGTCGAACGGCATCTGGACGAAATACGTATTGACGTGGAGGGCAGCGGATTTCTTTATCGGCAAGTGCGCAATATGGTCGGGACGCTGTTGAATGTGGGTCGTGGGGCGTGGCCGCCTGGCCGGGTAGCGGAAATCCTGGCAGATAAAGATCGCCGCGAAGCGGGTCCGACCGTTCCCGCGCAGGGTCTCTGCCTTCAGTGGGTGCGGTATCCACCGCACCTCCTGCTATCGGCGAATCCTTTGGATAATCAATCGAACGGCCAAGCGCAACCGTCCCCCCTCGCAGGGGAGACGACAGGTGGGTAAGGGGTGACCTCATGGTGCCGATCCTGAAATGAAAATCTGCCACGTCATCACCCGGCTGATCATCGGGGGCGCGCAGGAAAACACGGTCCTTTCCTGCCGGGGACTGGCCGCCAGGGGACACGATGTGACGCTTATCGCCGGCCCCGAAACCGGACCGGAAGGATCGCTTTGGCAGCTCGCCCGCGAAAGCGGCGCAAACGCCATTGAGCTTGAGTCGATGCGAAGGGCTGTGCGGCCCCTCGCTGATTTTCGTGCCTACCGCGAATTGATCGCCTGCTTCAAGGATTTGAAACCCGACGTGGTCCACACGCACAGCAGCAAGGCCGGAATTCTGGGTCGCGCGGCCGCGGCGAAGGCAGGCGTGCCGGTCATCGTTCATACGATCCACGGTATGAGCTTTAACCGCACGCAGCCTTGGTTGACCCGCACGGCCTATCGTCTTTTGGAGCGGCGCGCCGCACGGTACACGGACAAAATCGTGACGGTGGCGGACGCCATGATCGAGCAGGCCGTTGCCGCGGGGATCGGCTTGCGGGATCAAATGGTAACGATTCGGTCAGGATTGGAAGTGGCTCGATTCGCACCCAATGAACAATCGCGAAAGGCCGTTCGCGCCGCATGGGGCGTTGCAGACGACGAAATTGTGGTAGGAACCATTGCTCGACTGTTCGCAAACAAAGGGTATGAAGCGATCATGGCCGCGATGCCTTTGGCGTTGAAAAGGGCGCCGGGGCTGCGGTTCGTTTGGGTCGGCGACGGAGCACACCGCGAGCGCTATGAACGAGAACTCCAAAATATGAATTTGCGAGATCGCGTCATCATGGTTGGCCTGGTACCACCCGGAGAAGTCGCCGGATTGCTCACTGGTTTCGACTTGCTGGTTCACGCATCGCGCTGGGAAGGACTACCTCGCGCAGTCGTTCAGGCTTTACTCGCCGAGGTGCCTGCCATCAGCTTCGACAATGATGGTGCCCCAGAAGTCGTTTTGCCCGATCGAACGGGACTTCTTGCACCGCTGGGTGATGTACAGGCGCTTTCGGACGCGATTGTGCGATTGGCGGGACAGGGCACGTTGCGTCGCGAGCTAGGCCGAAACGGCCGGCGTCACTGCCTGATGGAATTCGATGCAAGCCGCATGGTCGATCGGCTCGATTCGCTTTATCGCGATCTACTTCAGGGGCAGCCTCCGTGCCATTCGCCGAATTAAGAAAGCACCTTGTGCAACCGCCCGGAGTTTTGGTTACGATGAAACAGGCTGGTAGAGTCTTCACACGCCGAAAAACGCGCCGGTAGCTCAGGTGGATAGAGCATCGGATTTCTAATCCGACGGTCGGGGGTTCGAGTCCCTCCCGGCGCACTGCGGCAAGTGGGCGACATCGCCAGAGTTGATTGGGTTCATGCGTTTGATTGGTTTTCCGGCTGGAGATTCCCGGGCACGGATCGCGCTAGTATTGGGATCCTGATTCTCCGGGTCGAATCCTGCCGGGGATGCTTGTTGCTTTCCATTGTTTTTCGTTCGCGGCCATGCCAGAGAAAAAAAGAGAACCGTTTGATCCCTGGTTGATTCCGCCCACGCCGCCGGAGCCGATTCCACCACCGGCCTTTCAAGGCCCGCTTACGGTTTCGCAGATCACCGCTTCAATCAAACAAGCGATCAGTCGATCGCTCCCCGCGACCGTTCACGTGGTTGGACAGGTCAGCAATCTCAAGCGAAATACGAGCGGTCATCTGTATCTCACACTCAAAGACGCGCACAGTGAACTACCTTGCGTGATGTGGCGGACCGACGTTTTGCGGCTCAAATTCAAGCCCGCGGACGGCCTGGAAGTCGTCGCCAGCGGAGGCATTGAAGTCTTTGACCGTGCAGGGCGTTACCAACTTTACATTCGGCGGCTCGAGCCGCGCGGCGTGGGCTCTCTGGATATGGCATTTCGACAATTGTACGAATCGCTCGCGAAAGAGGGGCTTTTTAACGAGCGGCATAAGAAAAAGCTCCCTAGGTTTCCGCGCCGCGTCGCGATTGTGACGAGTCCCACCGGGGCGGCCATTGCGGATATGTTGCGCACCATCGGGCAGCGATTTCCTTGCGTGCCTGTCCTGATTTTTCCCGTTCGAGTGCAGGGGGAGGGTGCGGCAGGCGAAATCGCGTCGGCCATTCGGCTCATCAATGCGCAAGCGAACTACTTGGGCGATATCGACGTGCTCATCGTGGGGCGGGGCGGGGGATCGCTCGAGGACCTGTGGGCGTTTAACGAAGAATCTGTAGTTCGGGCGATCTTCGCGAGCACCATTCCGGTCATTTCCGGGGTTGGCCACGAGGTGGACACGACTATTGCGGATTTGGTCGCCGACGCGCGAGCGGCCACGCCCACGGCGGCCGCACAGATGGCGGTTCCCGTGCTCGAAGATGTGTTGAACGGTTTGGCTGCGATGCAAGCGCGGTTGGGACGCGGCGTGCGCGTCCGCTGGGATGCGGCGGATTTCCGTTCGCGGGCCATTTCGAAACGAAGTCCGCTACGCGATCCCCTGTCGTTGATTCGAGGCCGGGGACAAACCGTCGATGTGCTCACCCACGAACTTCATCGCAGTCAAACGAAGCATTTGGGTGTTTTCCGCGCAAGATTAGATCAACTCGAACGCGTGGTTCAGCGGATCGCGCCCCACGTGGTCATGGCGAGGCTTTCGGCGCGGCTTGCCAGATTGGATCGGGCGACGCGCGAATCCTGTCAGAAAAAAATGGCCGTCCGCATGCGTGCATCCGAAGCGGTGTCGCTAAGGTTGGAACGCACTTCGCCTTCGCGGCTTTTGCCGGTAGCGCAGGAAAGACTACGGCAAGATTCCATGCGGCTCATTGGCGCGGAAGACCGGCGGCTTATTGATCTCGCGGTCAAGCTCAAATCCGTCTCCGGGCTGTTGCAAGCGGTGAGCCATAAGAGCGTTCTGGAGCGTGGCTACTCGATCACGCGGCTTAAAGATCAAAGTAAGGTCATTCGTTCGATTTCCGATGTGCAGCCCGGCGAGCGTATCGTCACCCAGGTCCGCGACGGCGAGTTCGGATCTTCCGTCGATCCAACGTAGAGTTTGACTCAGAACCCCTCTCCCTCCCAGGGAGAGGGCAGGGTGAGGGTAAAGACTGTCGGACATCGCATTGTGATTCCGAATCGTCATGAAAGTTGCACCTCGGATGCATCTGGTTAGGCTGTGGGTGCATGAGCGAAAAACCATTAAGCTTCGAAGAAGCCCTGACCCGTCTCGAATCCATCGCTGAGCAAATCGAGCGTGGGCAGATCGGGCTGGAAGAGTCGATCACGCGATACGAGGAAGGAATGTCGCTGGTCCGCCAGTGCCGCGACATGCTGACGCGGGCCGAGCATCGCATTCAGCAAATCCATCAGCGAGCCGACGGTTCGCTGGAGGTGACGGATTTCACGCCGCCCGCGGAAAAGGCTTGATCATTTTTGAAAGATGGGGAGCAGGCGGTTGGGCATCTGCAGGATGATCAGCGCCATGGCCGTGCCGTACTCATCTCCAGCCTGGTTCCGCCAGAACCCTTCCGGTTCCTGCTTGCTGAGCAGTTCGCCGCGAACCGCAGGCCACCATCGCTGCCAGTTCTCGTCGCCGGAAAGATACATGGCCTGGGCGGCATAATAATGCCCGTAAAAATAGTGCCCCAAGTTTTGTTCCTGCGGCGGGATGTAACGCATTACGTAGAGCAGGCCGCGATTGATCTCATCCGAACCGTATTCACCGGCATATTGCATCGCCGCCACGGCTCCCGCTGAGCGGGCGAAGGCCGAGCCGCCCGAATGCAGCATGTAGCGAAAACCGCCGTCGGGATTCTGGCTTTCCTTCACATATTTTGTGGCTGAGTCGATGATGCTCTTATCCACGTAAATCCCCGCATTGCGAGCGGCGCGGAGTGCCATGATCTGGCACACCGTGACGGAAATATCGGCGTCGCTGCGAACGGGCTGGTAGCGCCATCCGCCTTCCTCATTCTGCGTGCCCGCAATCAGGCGAACGGCCCGGCGAAGGGCCTCGCGAACCTCGGGACGCGGCGTCATCCCGTACACTTCTGCCAGAAACAACGTCGCAAATCCGTGGCCATACATGGGACCATGTGAAGTTGCAGCCGCAAGAAGCCCGCTCTCGGACCCCTGGCTCAGGATGAAATCAATGCAGCGCTCGACATGGGCGGCGTAGCGTCCCCGCCCGGGAGTGCTTCCTTCGGCCATGAACGCCAGCCCCGCAATACCGGTTATGCCTACGTGGGGGCCGTAATGCGACATTCCGCCGTAGGAACCATCTTCGCCTTGATGCTGGGCAAGCCAGGTCAAAGCGAGGTCAACGCCTTTTTCGAGTTGCGGCGTGACTTCAGATTCCAACGGGCCTGCTGGCCGATGCTCTGCGGCAGGGGCCTGGCCGAATGCCGCGCCTGCAGAAATGAGCGAGCTTGCAAGGCAAGTGAAGCCGATCCGAACTATATCCAGATTTGCCTGGTTCATAGTATGAGTCAACTAGCGGTTTGATTCCTGCAGTGCCCGGAAGTACTGCTCGACCCAGGGCCGAAACCGTTCGAGCGATTCTTCTTCCGCACCTTGCAAAACTTCATCACGGTCTCGCTGAGGCAAGTTTCCCCAGGGGCGGCGCGCATTGGGAAGATCGGTTTTCGCATCCTGCTTGGCCGCCGTTGCCTCTCCGCTCGATTTTTCAGCGGTCGATTTAGCCTGCCCCTCGCCTGCCTGCTTCTTTTCCGAGGGTCGCGGCTCAGGCTTCTTCGTTGCAGGCATCTTACGCTTATCGGCCATTTGCTTGGGACAGGGTTGAGACTGTGCCCGGCGGCGTAGGGCAGCCGCCTTGATGGCCTCATCGAGCCTGGCGGACACCTGCCGCTGCTGGGCCTGGGTCTGCTCGCCGGGATCGAAATCCACCTGTAACTTCTGGGCAATCTCGGTCATGTCGCGCATCATTGCAGCCATGGGATCTTCGGAATTGGATTCGTCAACCGTGGCGCGGATCAACTTGGCGGCGAGGTCGTCGGGCTTCTTCTCGTCTTTCAGCGGCAGTTGTTCCTGAGCCGCAGCCGCAACCGGCCAGGCCAGGCAAAGCGACATCATCAATCCCTGCATGTAGCGAAACATTGGGTCTCCTTCTATTTACGCCGCGAACGGTCGGTGACCATTTGGGCCAGCTTTTGAACCTGTGTCTGGTCCTCGCCGAGGACGGTCAGTTCACGCAGACTGTGTTCGGTCGGGTTCTGCGCGTCGAACCGCGTGTACAACGCGGCCGTCCGCGTGTTGATATCGTCTTGCATCGTTTTCAGAACCAACAACTCGGTCAACGAAGGGAGCGCGGGGGCCGTCAATTCGCCGCTTGTTGCGCCGCCGCTTTCGTCCGCTTCGATGAACTCCGTGTCCAGCGGCATGCTCTGCGTCTGAACCAGTGCGGCAATGAGGTTTTCGAGTTCGTGAACGATTCGTTCCGCAGCGACGATGGTTTCATCGTTGAATTCGCGGGCTTCGAGCGAATCGTGGTTTGTGCCCATCCAACGAGCGACTCGTTCCAGGGCCCAGCGGTAGACGGCCGCTTGCTCCATGTCGGGAAGTAGCCCCGATACCAGTGCGCGGGCGTCGAGCTGCTCTTTGATCAACCTGGCGGCCTCCCGCGTCTGCGTTCGGCTCAATCGTCCTTCGGCTTGCATTGCATCTCGGAGTTGAACCATCGTATGGTTGATCGCCTGCTGTGCGGCAAGAATCGCCTGCAAATCCTGATGAACGTCAGCGAGCGTTCGCCGCAGCATTTCCTCCGCGGCCAGTTGCCCTGCGGCGAGCAGCGCTTCACGCGCGTCGGTGAGAAGCTTTACTGAATCCTGCTGGGAATCGACTGCGGAATCCAAGTCACCGGCAAGCAACTCATTTTCGGCCTTGGTCATCGGTGTGGATGACTGGCGGACGATTCGACCGGCATCAGCCGTGGAATCCACGTCGATGAGTTCGTCGCCTAGAAATCTGGCGTTCCGCGAGAGGGTCCGTTGCTCCCCGCTCTTCGTTTCCAACTCTGACTCGGTTGGAGACCTCAAGGACTTCGTTTGAGCCAGCAGGACATTTTGCTCCTCGATCAGCTCGTCCACCTGTCGGGCGGCGTCGTCAAGCTTCTTGCGAAGCAAAGCCAGTTCGCGATTTTCTCGCTCGTGCAGTGCACCGAGCATTTTCTGAAGTGCCTGGGTGGCCGCTCGTTGCTCGGCCTCCGCGGCGCCGGCGCGATTCGCTGTAATCGCCGTGGCAGCGTCTCGCACATGTCGCACCAGGTCTTCCGCTCGGGCGGAACGCATGGCGGCGTCAATGGCTTCGGCGGCCGTCGGGTCTTTTTCGGCCAGGGATTGTCGTAGTTGCTCGAGCCTGGCGAGGTGTTCCGTAACGTCATCGAGGAGCTGTTCCTGCTTGCGTTGGTTGTCGCGGAGTGCGGCCAGCTCGTTGGGTTCCATGGACTCGACGGGCTTGCCCAGCATGGACTTGCCCAGCTCGGCGGTCTGAAGACGAATCTGTGTTTGTCGGTCGAGAAGGTCCCTGGTCCGCGTCACGACGCCTTGAAACGCACCCCATTGACCCATCGAACGAAGCACGTCGCGCAGTCCGGTCAATGCCGTTTGTTGTGCCTGGGTCGCCTCTTTCAGTGCGGATTGGGTCTTGTTCTGTTCTCCCGGTTCGCGTGCCCGTCCCAGGAGGGCGCTGGCGCCGGCCATGGGTCCGGCAGCGACGTTTCGAAGCGACTCGCCCAACAGGGCGATGCGATCACGTTCCTCGCTGTCGGGAGAATTGCGTTCAATCCGCCGAACGATCTCATCGAAACGGGTGGCCGTTTCACGGACCTGTCGGGCAATCCGCAACTGTGCAAGAGACATCGACGCCGCCGCGCCCCGTTGGGCATCGCTGAGATCATCGCCGGTCTGCGCCGCCGCGTGCAGTGTCGCGGTGTCATCGTGGAGCGCGGCCTGGTCGAACGCCGTGCGCCGCAAACGCTCCTCCAATGCAGTGAGGTCCTCCCGAATGCGAAGTTGGAATTCGCTGTCGCTGAGAATTCTGATTCGCATTTCCGGCGAGGCCGACCGCTGTCCTTCGATGTCTGCGCCCCGAAAATTGTCGCGGGCAACCGCACGGTACGAGATGACGTCTCCGGGCGAAGCGGAAAGTGCGGCAATGTCCCACGACACCGTGCCCACCACCTGCGTACCGGCATCCGAAGTGACGGACCGCGAGGTGACTTCCACGGGTAGGTCTGAGGTCTGATCGTCCGGTCGCTCGACAGCAAGGCTCACTTGTTCGATACCGAAATCATCCTCGGCTCGGATCACCACGCGCACCGAGCCCGAAACGGTCACCTCGCAAACAGAGGGAGGCTCCAGCACCACAATCGTGGGCGGCGCGTCGGGCACGGCGCGCAATGTGTACGTGGCGGAACCGCGATTTTCAAAACCAAGCTCGTCATGGAGCACGGCGCGAAACTGCAGATCATTCTCCACCATCCACCGCGCCGACATTTTCGAACGGTCATCCGGATCCACTTGTACTGGATACCACGTTCCGTCGTCGGCTCGAAGACCCACGGCGGTCTTGCTTTCGTCACAGGCCACATTTTTACTCGCTCGAAGCTGGACCGTGACGAAGCCGCCCATGGCCGCCTGGACCGGGCCATCGCGAAGATCAGTCAAGCGTGAAGGCGAATTGCGGGCATAAGGCGGCGCTTCCACCAGCGCCGTCGCTTCAATCACTTCGGGCCTGCGCTCCACGCTCACGGATGCCGGGTGATCCTTGGTTGTGGCGTCGTCGGCTTCAAACCAGTACTCCAGATTGCTTGTGACGGTGTCGATGGTCGTGGAAAACTCGCCATTTCCGTCATGGCGAAGCGCCAACGAGCTAGTGGTTCCATCCGGCTCGCGAAAATGAACCACCGCCCGTAATGCCTCGTGCCAGCCGCGCTGAACCCGCATGGAAACCGTCACCGAGTCGCCCAGGGCCACGACCTGGTTCGAGGAAATCGGCAGGATCGCTACGCGCCGGGGCCACTCGGCGTCGCTCCACGGTCGCCAATAGCGCTTTACTCCGACGCTCATCCAATCCGGCGCCCACCATAAAGATGCAAATAGCAGGGCCAGCGTCGCAGCGCAAGCCACGGCGCGCCGAGTCACAGGTCCGCCCATTAGTGCACTTTCCAGGGGGAGGTGCTCAATGGCTTGTTGCGTCGCGTCCACCACATGCTGGGCCATGGGAGACGACCCGGTGTCGCCGCGCTCGAGGAAATTGACGCTGCTGGCCAGACGATCCTGTAGCGGGGGGAAGTGCCTTTCGATCTTACCGGCCAGCTCCTGAATGGTGAGCTGCGCTCGAAGCGGTGCGACGATCCAATGCAGGGTAGCGCCCGCGAATCCAACGATAAACACCCCGCTGGTGACGACGCGGAGCACGGGCGGAAGCCAGACCAGCCAGTCAACCGTCAGGATGGTGAAGAACGCCGCGACGCCCCCCGCAAGAACGGCGAAGACGCCAAAGAAAAGGAGCCGGCGGCGTGCCACACGCCGAATGCCGCCAAGCCGATCCATGATGGGGGATTGATTCATAATGGTCTAGTAGGGACCAGGCTTCCGGAAACGGCTTTCGCCATAGGTTTGCCATGGGCGGCGGCCTATAACAAACCAAACGCCTTGCGCAGCCCCCACTCTATTGAAATCATAAGAACGAAAAGTACGAAAACCAATCGTGAGTCCCATAACGATTCGGTGATGTCATCGGGAATCTGCACGCTTCGATCGCGGATTTCGCCCAGTTGCGCTTCCAGTTCGCTCAAATCGAGGAGTTTCCCGCCGGTGGCGCTAGCGATTCGCATCAAGGTCTGATGATCGGCGTCACGGTGCCGCAATTCCAGATCAGGCTTCTCGACGCGGAATACTGCTGACGCGCTGCGCCCACCGCCCGCCGCGGAGATGTCGGGGGCTGTGACGGTGAAAGTCCCCGGCGCCGATGGCAGAAAATGCCCCTCAAACTGATTGGACTGCGGCGCGAGCCGTTGGGCCTGGATGGCACGTTCCGCCGCGCCGGGTTGCAGGCCCACCTGTCCCGACTCACCCACGTGGGCTACGCGCAAGCCGATGGTGGATTGGTCCTCCGCCGTCAGACGCGGATCGAGAATCTCGATCTGCGCTCGCACGGGCTTTCCATACGGATACGTACGACGATCGGTTCGGATCACGTAGCGGCGGTCGGCCGATGCCAGGCTGGAATTCATCAATTCTCGCATCACGCGAACCCAATAGCCGTCGTACAAAAGCTCGCCGGTATGGCGGCGCCACCTCCACGTGTCGTCGGTCCCCTGATAGAAAATCTTTCCGGCGCCGTAACGCCCCAGCACGAGGACCGGCATTGGCCCCGTCGCCGTGCTTCGTTCCGGGTCTTCCAACAACACCGACGCGCCCGGCTTGCTTCCCAGCGTACGCGATGCCCAGAACAATTCCGGGAACGCGCTGATGGTTTGTTCATTATCCACGGGATCGTGGAAGAAGCGCAACAGGCGACTCTCCCGGCCGGCTGGTGTGACCTGCGGCTTGAACCCTTTCGCAAGTGGAGCATCCGAACTGCCCGCAACCTGCGGGTCGATGTTGACTGGAATCAGCCGCTCCAGCGGCGTCCCCACGAATTTGTGGGGTGCGTTTCGCACGCCGGCCACCAGGCCCAGGCCGCCGCCTCGTTGCCCGACAAAATCCAGGAGCATGGTCATCTGGGTCGGTGTCAACCAACCATCGTTGGGGTCGACGTCGCCGAGTAGGACCACGTGAAACCGCGCCAGTTCCTCGCCCGTTTCGGGAAAGCGACTGATCGGCTCGGTGCCTTCCTGAACAAAGTTGTCGTCGGCTTCCAGCAATAATACGCTGAGCTCGATGCTCTTTTCCCGCAACAATGCGTTCTTCAGGAAGCGATACTCAAATCGCGGGTAGGCTTCAATGTATAATACCTTCAGGCGATCGGCGAGCACGCGCGTGTCTATGACATCCTGATTGTTCTCCACATGGCGTTCACCCGGCAAAGGCTCCACTCGGACCCGGTATCGAGCATCCCCCTCGCGCGCGGGTTTGGCCGACAACTCCACCCTGGTAGCTTGGTCGGCTGTATCAAGGATGATTTTCTTTTCGTCGACCACTTCGCCGGTCTGGTCATCCACCAATTGCACCGTACACCCAACCGGATTCTCCAAGCCGTTCGCCGAAATCGCCGCTTCCACCAGCAAAAAATCATTCGCGAACACCACGCTTTGGGCTTTCACCGAGGAAACGTCGAGGTCGATCTCTTTCGCCGTGGAACCGATGCGGATTGGATAAATCGGAACCTGCCGGTCGGCTGCCATGTTCAACAGCTCGTCCAACTGCGCGGCGGATGTGAGCCGGCCGTCGCTGGCCAGGACAATCGCCGCCAGGCGCCTTCCTTGCGCGCGGTTCAAGACGGCGTTCAACGCGGCGGTGAGATCGGTCGCGGTCCCGTCGGGGACGATTGCTTGCAGCGACCTGGCGATGGTTTCCGGCGTTTCGCCTTTCGATAAAAACGCGACGACTTCAGCGCCGGAGGCGAAAGTAACCAGTTTGATTCCGTTATGGAGAAGGAGTTGCTTGAGCGCGGCTTGCCCGTCTCGCACGAGGGCCGCGACCGCGATGTCCAGCCTCGACAGGTTTTCGATTGGTTGGGGGGNNATTGGTTGGGGGGCGTCCGCGCCGACCCTCCTGGCCAATTCCGCCGCAGCGTCCGCGTCGTGGCGATCCTTGCCCGACATGCTGAGCGATCGGTCGATGACAAGCGCCACGTGGGCAGGCTCCACTCGATTTCGTTGAAGCACCAGGGTTGGGCGGCACAGGACTGCCAGGAAAAGCGCAATCAACCCCAGTCGCATCGCGCTCAACATAATGCGACGCGCGATAGATGTCCGCTCACGCCAATACACCATCATGACCCCGGCCACAGCAACCAGGATGAAGGCGAGCAAAACCCAGGCCGGCACCGGCAGTTCCCAGTGGACGGACAAAGGTGCATCGCGTCCGATGCGGATATCCTTGAGGTCAATGAGCCATTCGAATAATCGCTTCACGGCGAGGCGGCTCCGGAAAAGGCGCGCACACCGGCCCTGGCGGACCGTGGATTCTTCACGGATTCACGTGCCGGGTGCGGGGCGGCGAAACGCTGTGCCAGCCAGAGTTCCAGCAAGATCAACCCCAACACCAACCACATCAGCGTGACGGACCACTCCACGGAGCCCGGCGCCGCGAACTCCGGCAATTCGTTTTCCGTCATCCATCGCAGGGGTTTCCCCACCGCCGCATCGATGGCGGCTTGCTCGGAAGGCTCCAGGGCTGACTCCTGGGGATCGATATTGACTGCGAAATCGCGCTGCTCTTCTCCGATCATCAAGCTGACCGGGATCGCGGACGCGACGGGACCGAACTCTGCTGCAAGATCATCACCCAACGGAGTGATGGTCGGCTCCACGGACCGACCGTCGCCCCACAGGACTTTCAGCGCCATGGAGCTTTCCGCGGGTTTGAGTCGTTCGACCAACCTCTGTCCAACCAGCAGATTGCGGTGTTCGCCGTGCCGGGGAAGCAGCGCGCCGATGGCCTTGGCCATGACGGCCACAAAGTCCCCGCGTCCGGGCAGATTGTTCCACTCCATGTTTGCCGTGGTGGTCCATAATGCCGTTCGACCTGCGCCTGTGTTCGAAAGGATCAGGGCCGGTTCGCCATTGGAAAGTTGAAGGGGTGTTTCCGCCGCGGGGTGAATCGCCCCGATGGCGAAGTATCGGTCCACCCGGGCGGAAAAAAGCCCGCTCGCGTGATGCTCGGAAAAATCATCAAAGAGAGAACGGGTGTCGGATCCAAGTTGAAATCCCAGGCGCGTCGCCGCTTGCATCGACTCCTGGATTCGTTCCAGCCGCGCGGGCAAGATCCCACGTCCCTCCGCGAATCCATAACGATTGTAATTCTCGACGTTGACCAGCCCGCCAAGCGAGATGAGCACGCCTCCGCCCGCCGATACGAAACGCTCCAACCGCGCCCATTGCTCCGGTGCGAGACGGGAAACGTTGCAAAGCGCGATGACGTCGTACGCGTGGGAAAGCTCCGCTCCGAGTTCCGGCTCGCTAATGACTTTGGCATCGTAGAGGTTTCCGGCGGTACGTCCCCAATTGGCGGACTGCCGCTGCGAAAGTTCGTCGCGCGGCGCAAGTGCAACCGCCAGATAGCCCGCCTGCCCATCAATGAGCCTGGCGCCGGGCTGCCCGTCCACGATCAATATCGGAATCGACTCACGGGCCTCCAGAGAGAGCCAGCGAACGTCATCCACCGGGAGGGAGTCCGAGGCGCTCGAAGTGACCCGGGCCTCGAGCAGCTTACTGCCCGGCGAGGACAATTCTGTTGAAAAAACGGTGGTCGCGGTTTCTCCGGCAGCGATGGGCGGCAGGGCTTCGCGACGAATGGTCTGTGTGCCGCTGCGAAGCTGGAGCATCGCACTCCGAACGGTGGTTGCGCCGAAATTCGTCACATTGACGATGAACGACGCCGGAACTTGCACGCTCAGAAGTGTGGTCTCTGGGCGAAACTCCGTGATGGCCAGATTCTCGCTGCTGCCAGGGTCCACGCGGGCAAGGATCAAGTTCGACTCAGAATGACCCAACTCGCCTGCGACCTCGGTGAGCTTGCGCGCCGCTGCCGAGGGTTGTCCGCTGGAATCGCTTTGCCATGTCCGCTGGGGAAAGTCCGAGATCAAGTAGACGGCGCGATTGTTCGGCACCGCATCTGATTCCGCGAGGATTTTTTTCACCGAGTCGAGTGCCCCCACCATGTCATCGACGTTTTGCGAAGGCAAAACTGCAGTGAGCGTTTCTTTCGCCAGGCGCCGATCGTAGGTCGGGCTGGCAATCAAAGTGTCCGCGGGATGCGCGGTGGTAATCAGACTGACTCCATCCCCCGGCGGGAACGAACTGAGCAACCTCTGGGCCACCATCTGCGCGGCGTCGAAACGCGTGCGATCATCCGGGCGCGCCGCCTGCATCGACAGGGAATTGTCCAGCAAAAAAATCCGATGAACGCGAGCCGAGCGGATGCCCAAAGACTCATTCGAAAAGAACGGCCGGGCGACGGCCCATCCCGCCGCCAGCACCAACGCCATTCGCATTGCCAACAACAGGAAATGCTCCAGTCGCACTCGCCGCGCACTGCGTCGATTCGCGGCCATCAGAAACGACATCGCCGCCCAGGGGATTTTTTTGAATCGCCTGCGGTTGATGAGGTGGATGAGAATGGGGATAAGAGCGGCCGCCAGTGCCGCCGCAGCGATTCCCGGATGCACAAAAGGCCAGGCTTGAGCAAGTGGAGGGGGACTCGTCATGGTTATCCTCCGCCCAGCACGCGCGACGAACGCTGCCGCAGCCGCGCGCTGCGCGTGGCCAGATAGCCGCTCAGCGCGCCGTCCAGCGGCATCCCGCTGTGAAACACGATGTAGTCGATCAGCATCTGTCCGCACCCGGCCCGAAGCTGATGTTGAAACTTCTCGACTTCCTCGACGTATCGGGATTGCAGCGTGCGCGGGTCAACCAGGATTCGCCCCGTCTGCTCGAGTCCTTCAAACTGCACCGGGCCCTGAAACGGCAGAGTCAATTCCGCGTGGTCCCAGATATTCCAAACGATGACCTCGTGCTTCCGGAACCGCAGGTGCTTAAGTCCCTTGAGAATCGATTCGGGCGAGTCGAACAGGTCGCTGATGAGCAGGATGAGCAGGCGGTGATTCAGTCGTTCGGCCAGTTCCATGAGCACCCGGCCAATCGAGGTCTTCGCCGGCCCGGTTCGCCCGTCCAATTCGTGCACCAGCGTCTTCCAATGATGGGCGTTATTGGCGGGCTTGAGAAATTCTGTGACTCGCTCGTCGAAGAGCGCAAGCCCCACCGAATCCTGCTGCTGAAGCGTCAGGTAGGCAACGGCCGCGGCCAGCGACGTGGCGTATTCGTGCTTGGTCAGCGCCGCTCCATCTGAGCGATAGCTCATGGACTCGCTGCAATCGACGACCAGCATGACGTTGAGATTCGTCTCCTGTTCGTACTCCTTGATGTAGTACTTGTCCGTGCGTCCGAACACGCGCCAGTCGATGTGGCGGAGGTCATCGCCTTGCGTGTACACGCGGTGGTCGGCGAACTCGACGGAGAGGCCGCGATGCGGGCTGTGGTGAATGCCGGTGAAAAAGCCCTCGACGATCAGACGGGCGCGCAGTTCAAGTCCGCTGATCTTGGCGAGAGTCTGCGGATCCAGGTATTTGCGATAATCGCTGTGTGCCGGCTCCATAACTCCAAGTTCAAAGTGCAAAGTGCGAAGTTCAAAAACGACATGCTCATTTTTTTGAACTTTGAACTTTGAACTTTACCGTTTCGTAGTTCTATCTACCGTAAACACCCGGCTGCCCATGGCGCGGTCAATCGTTCCCGCAGGCTCCGCAGGTAGCTGCTTGATCAGCTCGTGGACAATGTGGTCGCTGCTGATGCCGTCTGCTTCCGCGTTGAAGTTGGTCAGGATCCGATGCCGAAGCACGGGCAACGCAACCTCCCGGATATCCTCGGTCGATACATAGTACCTGCCCCTGAGGATCGCCCGACCCTTGCCGGCCAGCACCAGGTTTTGCGAAGCTCTTGGCCCCGCACCCCATGCGACATAATCGCGAACGATTTTGGGCGTCTCGCCTTGATCCACGCGGGTGGCGCGGACCAGTTGCATCGCGTAACGCATGACGTGATCGGCGCAGGGCAGCCGACGGACGATATCCTGCAAATCCACGACCTCTTTGGCATTGAGCGTGCGGTCGCCGGTCGCCTCGATCGGCGCGGTGGTTCGCCGGATGATCTCAAATTCCTCCGCTTCGGTGGGGTACTCCACCAGCACTTTGAGCATGAAGCGGTCAAGCTGCGCTTCCGGAAGTGGATACGTTCCCTCCTGTTCGATGGGGTTTTGCGTGGCAAACACGAAGAAAGGCCGCGGCAATTTGTGCGGAAAGCCCGCCGCCGTTACCTGGTGCTCCTGCATGGCCTCCAGCAGTGCCGCTTGCGTCTTGGGCGGCGTGCGGTTGATTTCGTCAGCGAGAACCACGTTTGCGAAGACCGGACCCTTTACGAAGCGGAGACTTCGTGTGCCCGTTCCACGATCCTCTTCGATCACCTCCGTGCCGGTAATGTCCGAGGGCATCAGGTCTGGGGTAAACTGAATTCGTGAGAACGACAGGGAAAGCTGCCGAGCCAGGGTGCTGATAAGCAGCGTTTTTGCCAGGCCGGGAACTCCCTCCAAAATGCAGTGTCCGTTGCAGAACATCGCCGTGAGCAATTGCTCGATGACCTGATCCTGCCCGACAATCACTCGCGCGATCTGCGACTTGAGCTGTTCATACGATGCAACCAATCGGGCAACGGCGGCCACATCATCATTGTTGCCGGGCTCCGATGCGTCCATGGATTGAGGTTCAGCCATCAAGTTCCTTCCTCACTCGGTATAGGGTACAGGATAGTGCCTTGGGGGTTGCTTTTCTAACCCCTAACCCCTGATTCTTTTGTCACTACGGCGTTTCGTTGATGCGGTTAATCAGCGCCCGCAGCCGGCCGGTATTGCGCCGGTCGAAATTCATGACCAGCCGCGGCTTATCGGGAAACAAGCCATACTCTTCGGGAAGCGGTTCATTTCGCTGCTCGATGGGCTTGTTCATCAGGATGTCGGCGAACTGCTGTTTCAGCTCCGCCAGCAACGCATCCGAAACCGTCGAGTTCATCCGAATGACCAGTTGATCCCAGACGTAACGCATCGAATGATATCGGCGATAAAACTTGACGATTTCGGCCACCGCGTCCTCGGCGTGGTCGGCGACATAAAAGAGGTTCATATCCGCGGGGTCAATCATGCCGTTGCCGAGAAGCTCGGTCGTCACGTACGCCCGCCAGCGTTGCCAATACGTGCCTCCCGGTGCCTCACAAAGCACAACAGGAATGGGGCTGGTCTTCGCCGTCTGGACGAGCGTAAGCGCCTCAAAGCCCTCGTCCTGCGTTCCGAATCCACCCGGAAAAAGGACGACCGCCTCCGCCTCTTTGATGAACATCAGCTTGCGCGTGAAAAAATATTTGAAGTTGACCAGCTTGGCATCGTCCGCGATCAGATCGTTCGTCGCCTGCTCGAAGGGAAGTTCGATCGACACGCCAAAACTCGCCTCGCGAGACGCGCCGTGGTGTCCGGCACGCATGATTCCTCCGCCGGCCCCGGTGATCACCATCCAGCCTTCCCTCCCGATCAATTCCGCGAATTTCTTCGCCTCCAGATATTGCGGGTGATCTTCCGGCGTCCGGGCCGAGCCAAAAATGCTGACCTTGGGGATCGTGGCATAAGGGGTGAACACCTTGAACGCGTAGCGCAGCTCCTTCAAAGCCGTGTTCAGAATCTTCAGATCGCCGCGATCCACGCGGTCGGCACTGAGTCGGCAAAGCGTCACCATCATTTCGCGCAGGAGGTCTTCGTTCTCGCACGGCGCATGCTCGCGCACGAACCGTTCGATGGCTACAGTCCGATCACGACGACGCTGATCCCTCGCTTCGGCAGTCACCGAAGGTTTACCGCTCATTCAATACTCCATTCATGGCCGGTCCAGCCGACCCACTTGATTATCGGACAGGTCAAGTGGGGAAGTGGACTATTCGGAATTGGACCCAATTTTCAGCATCACCCCCTCTCCCTCCCAGGGAGAGGGCCGGGGTGAGGGCAAGCCCAGATAGGTGCCACTGCTCTTTGAGCAGTGGTCTGGCCGCGGTAAATGCACCCGAAGGATGAACCAGTGTTTGTCATGGGGTGTTTGTGCCATCTCCATCGAGATACGGCTCAATCTCAAGCTCCATCACCAGCTCATCGCGAATCGGAACCCCTCGCTCGCCGGCCAGCGGAATCTGCGGCTTGACCTTCCTCGCCTCGTCAACCGCTCCCAGTCTGACGCTGGTCAGCCGAAATCCAAGCCGTTGATGAAAGTCGACCACCCGCAGACGATCGTTGGTGGTGGTAATCCAGATTTTCTTACAGTTGAGTTGCCGTGCCCGGTCGATGGCACTAAGCATTAGCAACGAGCCGATCCCCTGGCCCTCAACCGTGCTGTTGAGGGTGAGGATCTCCATGCAGTGGTCCTCAACGTGATAGGTGAGCAGCCCGACGATTTCCCCGCCTCGCCGCTCGAGGAACCCCTGCTCCTGGTGCGGGTAGTAAGCCTTCCCGCTGCTCATCACCATCCGGCCTTGCCAGTACAACTCGATGAAGCGAGCCACTTCCTCCCGATCACCGTCGCGTATTTCGCACCGGGCCATACGCTATTTGTACCGCCTTGACGCGACCTATGCCAGAAGTGCCCTTGAACTCTTGAACTCTCGACCGGGCAACTCCCGTATCCGAACCCAGAGCGCCAGCGACGGGCGGTCCGCCCCGCGCCTGCGCTTGGGTTCCGATTATGGACACGATTGAATCATAAACGGATACGGCCCTTGAACCTTTGAACCTTCACACCTTTCGCGTGTGCCCCATCCATCGCGTCGAATTCGACGAGCGGTATCTTTTTGATTGATGTTCATTCGCCGCAATCTTCATTCCGCCGCCCCTTCGGGGCTGGGGTTTTTTTGATTCGACTCCCACGGGTTCCGGTCGCCTCGGCGACCTCCACCCGTGGCTACTCTCCCGCGCCCCTTCGGGGCTACCCGTCACCCGTCTCTTGAACCCTATCCCCTAATCCCTGTCTTTCTGCTTTCAGCCACGTTACTTCACTACCGTTCCCCCCTATCAGGGGGGTCGGGGGGTTGCAACGCCTTGTTGCCTTCTTGCCTTGCTGCCTCGTTGCCTTTCCGAATCTCCTTCACCATCTCTTTCAAATCTGAGATTTGAGATTTCAAATCCTCAATCTCGCAATCCTTCTCTTCCCGTAGTTCGCGGAGGGCTTCGGCGGTGAGGGCCTCGAAGCCCCCGACGGTGAGCGTTTGATACCCCTTCGGATCGCGGCCCACCCATTGCGGGAAGACGCGCTGCACTTCGTCGGCGATCAGCCCCATCTGCGTCCCCGTGATCCCACCCTGTGAGGCCGGGTCCATCCAGTTGAACGTGACCCCGCGCAGTTGCAGCAGATGGTCGAGCGCGCCGGATAGCGGCGTGATATTCTTCTTCAGCCGCCGATCGGACCAAATTGTCCAAGTGTTGCTGCCCGGCTTTGCCGCGGAGTCGGTAGCCAGCAGCAAGCCGTAACTCAGGGTCTGGTTGTTACGGATAGCTAGGCTGTGGATCGCGCCTGCTACGACAGCAGTGAACGTACCGGAGGGAACGTCGATTTGTCCATGATTGTTCTGACCCCATCCGATCAACGTGCCGTCGCTACGGATCGCCAGGCTGTGTCCGTAGCCTGCGGCGATGGCCGTGAACGTGCCTGCTGGGACATCAATTTGCCCAGCCGAATTGTCACCCCAACCGACCAACGTTCCGTCAGATCGGATAGCGAGCCCGTGGGTGTAACCTGCGGCGACTGCAACAAACGTACCTGAAGGGACATTTATCTGTCCCTCACCGTTATACCCCCAGCCGACTATCGTGCCGTCATCGCGGACTGCCAAAGCGTGCCACATGCCCCCAGCAATTGCGGTGAACGTGCCAAGAGGAACGATTATCTGTCCATAGTCATTGTTGCCCCAACCTGCGAGCGTCCCGTCACTGCGGATAGCTAAACTGCTCCCGAAGTTGACTCCAGCGACGGCCGTATATGTCCCTTCGGGGACTTCGGCTTGCCCGTACTGATTTGGGCCCCATCCGACGAGTGTCCCATCACTGCGGATTGCTAAGCCCCCACCTGTTGCAGAAACGGTAGCAAACGTGCCAGCAGGAACGTCGTCGATTAGCCCGTCGGAATTGCTTCCCCACCCGGCCAACGTGCCGTCGCTGCGGACCGCGAAGCAGTGCGCGCCTCCGCAGGAGATTGCTGTGAAAATGCTATCATCTCTGGGGACGTTTATCTGCCCGACTGAGTTGTCGCCCCAACCGGGAACCGGTTGCGCCAACCGCGAACCCCCGGTGATTTCCATCGTCGTCGCTCGCGCCGCGCCATTTACGTCTAACTGCGCCTGCGGCGCATTGGTCCCGATGCCCACATTGCCCGCCGGATCGATCCGCATGCGTTCGTTGGGGCCGCTGGTGTTGAAGGCCAATGCCCGCTCCGAGGCGCTTTCGATCTTGAAGGCGTGATCGTCCGAATCGTCGTCAAAGATGAAATGCGGCCCGCCGCCGTTTTCCAGCGAATAGCGGGCATCGCCGGTGCCGTTCCCTTCGACAAACACACCGTTATAGCCCGCGATGGCCACGTGGAGCTTTGTCGCCGGCGTCGTCGTCCCCAGCCCCACGTTGCCGTCGGCAGCAACATGAATTCCCGCCGGCGGGCCGACGCCATCCACCGCGCGGAGCGCATACGGAGCGGGTTTCAATTCCACGCGCGGCGAAAGCGCGACGAACGACGCATCGCCGGAGCATTTGACGCTGATCTCCATCCACCGAGCCTCGCCGTTGCATGCTCCGTCCCCAAAGTCCACGTCCGGCACGGTGAACACGCCGTACGTCACTTCGATTGCCGGATGACTCGACACTGTCCCCGGCAAGCAAGCGGCCACCGCGTCGTCGCACAGGGCAAACTCAAACGCGCATGTATCGTTCAGCGGATTCCCCGGCGGATTCTCCAGCACCCCCTGATACGTAAACGCCGTGCCCGCCTCCGCCGCCAACAGCGGACCCGAAATCGCAGCAACCAAAACTACGCCCAGCATGGTCAGATGTGAAAAACGCATGATGTTTCCTCCAATCAGAGCCGCGACCGTCAGGAAGCGGTGTTGGTCATCGATGACCTGACGAATCCGAACCCGGAGCGCCAGCGACGGGCGGCCCGCCCCGCGCTCGCGCTTGGGGTTCGGAATCAGATTGACCGGCATGGTCAATGCAGTTCGCGAAACATGCCGGCGTCCGATGTGGCCGGGCTTGGGCCTGTCACCCTCGCTCCGCAGACCACCAATGTACCAAATCACCCCCCATTTCCCAAACCGCCCCGCGTTTTAGAAATCCATGCGGGTCCGTGACAGTTTAGGCGGAGTCGTTTTTCCGCCTCGGAGAGGCGTAGGAATGTAGCCACGGGTGTAGCGAAGCGGAACCCGTGGAATAGGAAAGAAGAGGATTGTTCCGCCCCGGCGGGGCGGAGGAGTCAAGGGTGGAAACGATCCTCCGCCCTTTCAGGGCGGGAACGAGAGGAGTGCTTACCAACCACGGGTTCCGCGATGTCTGCCTCTCGGCGAACATCGCTCCACCCGTGGCCACATTCCTTGACCCCTATCGGGGTCGTCGGGTGGCCCATCTTCAGCCTTATCGAAGGTGGGGCCATGATTCCTGCCCCCCAAACCCAAGCCCCGAATCTGACCACACTCCATTTTGGCGTTTCGGCAACCAACACCGCTCCCTGACAGTCGCGGTACTGATGGACTGCTCGCTGGCGCTACTGGTTTCGGTCATCGGCCACGGTCTGGTTTCAAGAGTTCCCCTTCCGGGTCCTTGGTGGGCGTGGAGTATTGGGCGATGAGAGATTGGATACGCGGCTGGTTGGGGTTGAGCTCGAGCGAGCGGTGCCAGTGTTCGAGGGCGCGGTCGCGGCGGTCGAGCTGCGATTTATCCTCAATGTAGTAGATCATGTTGATCGAGCCTAACCCTGCGTGGGCGCGAGGAGACTTTGGGTCCAGCGCCAGTGCACCTTCGTAGGCATGTTGTGCGGCGGAGAACTCCCGCGTTTTGAAGAGGCAGTAGCCCAGCGCTTCGTGGGCGGAGGGGAGTCGTGGGTCCATGGCGATTGCCTGCGCGAGCGTTTGCCGGGCGAGTTTGTGGCGGTCGAGGTTCATGTAGGTCTGGGCGAGGTTGACCAGGACGATGGGCTGGTGGCTGTCGCGTTCGAGAGCGTCTTTATAGGCCCGAACGGCCTCGTAGTATTTTTGCTGGGCGTCGAGGGCCACACCGAGGTTCACGAACGCGTGGGGTTGGGAGTCGTCGAGGGCGATGGCCTGTTGGAAACGCTGGGCGGCCTGCTCGAAGTCGCCGGCCTGTTGGTAGCAGACTCCGAGGTTCAACAGTGCGTCGGCGTCATTGGGTTTCAGCTCGATAGCGCGAAGATAGGCCTGGATGGCCTCCTTGATGCGGTTGGTGAAGTGGTAGAGGTGGGCGAGGTTGAGCGTGTCGTCGAATGACCGGGAGTCGCGGCGGATGGCCTCGACGAAGGCGCGGATGGCGTGGTCGTAGTCGCCCAGTCGGCGGTAGATGCGGCCCTGGTTGGAGTGGGCGACGGCCAGACGCGGGTCGAGTCGGGCGGCCTCCTGGAATGCGGCGAGTGCGGCTTCGAGGTCGTCCTGTTGGAGGAGTTGCCGGCCGCGATCGATTTGGCGTCTGGCCTGGTACGGTTTGAGCCTGCATCCGGGAGCAACGAATGCGACGCCAATTGCGAGCGCACAGCAGGCAGGGCGAAGAATCAATTTCATCATATTTGTTCTGCGTATCATACTTCTCGATGGGAGATAGCGTAACACGTCGGATTGATGGTGAAAACTTACACGCTCAGGGCGCGGAAAATGGCGGGGAGCATGGCGCGGAGGGCCTGGCCGCGATGACTGATGCGGTTTTTGATTTCGAGAGGGAGTTCCGCCTTGGTTTGGGCGAGGCCGGGCAGAAAAAAGTGTGGGTCGTAGCCGAACCCCCGGTCGCCGGCGGGTTCGTCGATGATGACGCCTTCGATCGCGCCGTGGGAAGTGGCGGCAATCCGGCCTTCGTGTGCCAAAGCCATGACACAGCGGAAGCGGGCGGCGCGTCGTTCGAGCGGGACGCCTTGGAGGAGTGCCACGAGCCTGGCATTGTTGGCGGCGTCGTCACCCTGCCTGCCGGCGAAGCGGGCCGAGTGGATGCCGGGCGCACCGTCGATCGCGTCCACTTCGAGGCCCGAGTCGTCGGCGAGAGTGGTTACGCTGGTGAGGCCGTGATAGTGCAAGGCCTTCTTCCTGGCGTTTTCCTCAAACGTCGCGCCGTCTTCAACCGCTTCGGCGATGCAGGGGAAATCGTCGAGGGTGAGTATTTCGATGGCTGCATCGGCGAGGATGGCGCGGACTTCGCGGAGCTTGCCGCGATTGGATGTGGCGATGAGAAGGCTGGGCGCGCTCACGGTGACGCCGAAGAAGAGTGGGGGATTTCCACGAGCCGCGACATCACCGGCAGGCGGCTTCCGTCCGGCTTGCGGACATATTGAATGCCGCCGTTGAGAAGGTTGTGTTTGAGCAATTCCTGTTGCTGCATGGCGATGATTCTGGGGTGATACGTTGGGACCGCAACGGCACCGGGAACCGCTGCTTTTTTTTCGTGGGGCGGCTGAATGATTGCCTCGCGCCCGAACGATCCGACGGTGACCATGCTGGCGGCGTTGGTGTGGTGGTAGTAGGCCTCGTGGCCTTGCTAGCGGAGCAGTTTGCAGAATTCGGAGGCCGCCTCCTTGTATTCGGTGAATTCGCCGGCGGGTTCGAAGACGCCGACCTGGAGCGTGTAGAGTCCCTTTGCGTTGGTCAGCGCCCATTCGGGGTTGCCCACGTCGGCGGTAGGCATGCGGACGGGCATGGCGCGGAGAAAGTAACGGCCGCCCACTGGATCGCCGAGTTGCTTGAGCATGGCGAGGTCGTTTCGCAGTGGTGCGGGCATCGGCGTGCGGTCGCCTTTCTTGGAATCGGGCCAGGCGTAGGTTCCGTAGTACAGGCGGGCGGTGCCCGCT